>Ga0209643_1000414_pt1 | contig 82808 bp, 80 predicted proteins | sample AutmiccBRH37_all_FD_187383 | JGI IMG/M metagenome (GOLD analysis project Ga0209643, IMG submission 187383) | Deep subsurface microbial communities from Mt. Terri, Switzerland - Autotrophic microbial communities BRH/37_all (SPAdes) (version 2) | ecosystem: Environmental > Aquatic > Deep... | reverse complement strand
CTTGGCGAATTTGCTGATTGCCAAGCGGCGATTGTTTGCCCTTGAAGCCCGAGGTGCGTCCTGAGATGGCAAAAGCGGGTGGAAACCGTCGCCCAAGCGTGCAATGGCGCATTTCTGACACGCTCGGCGAGCGGATCAGCCCACGAATTGCCGCTCTCTTCGGAAACCCTCGGTTGAATGGACTCGTCATCGGTCAATTGCTGATTTGTTCAGCGCGTCCCTAGTACCACGTCTGCTGAACTAAGAAATTAGCAAGAACGGGGTCTTCTGGAGCCCGTTTTTATTGCCGTCAGCCTTCTATCACGATTGCTGAGGCGGTCTTGAAATGATGGCAAAAACGTCAGACCGTGGTTGGCTAAACCTGCTCATTGCGAAGCACCGCCCGCCAACATCAAGCAAGCGTGGCGAAATGAGGGCGCCCATGTACGCAATGATGAAATTCGTCTCCTTAAGCAGACCTGTGCAGGTGTTCAGTCCGTCACGATCTGCTGCTGCTGCAGCCGCAGCGGCGGCGCGCTGCCGTCCTTGTCCTGGCCGGCGTACAGGGTGAGGTGCGGATAGGGAATCTCGATGCCGGCGGCGTCGAAGGCCTTCTTCAGGCGATACAGGAATGCGCGGCGGACTGTCCACTGCTCGAGCGGCATGACCTTGAAGCGGCAGCGGATGACGACTGCCGAATCCGCCCACTTGTCGACCCCGGCGATTTCGAGATCCTCCACGATTTTCTCGCCGAGTTCGGGGTCGCTGCGCATGCCGGCGGCCACCTCGCGCATCACCGCATAGACCTCGTCGACGTCCTCGCGGTAGGCCACACCGATGTCAAGCAGCGCGAAGGCAAAGCCGCGACTGCGGTTGGTGACGCTGTCGATGGTGCCGTTGGGGATGTAATGCACACTGCCTTCAAAGTCGCGCAGGCGGATGTAGCGCAGCGTCATCTCCTCGACCAGCCCGCCCTTGCCGGCCACCTCCACCACGTCGCCCTGGCGCACCTGGTTTTCCAGCAACAGGAAGAAGCCATTGAAGTAGTCCTTGACCAGGCTTTGCGCGCCGAAGCCGATGGCGATTCCGAGCACGCCGGCGGTGGCCAGGATCGGTGCGATGGAAATGCCGACCGCGGAGAGCACCAGCATGCCGCCAACCAGCGTGATGACCACGGCGGCGACATAGCGAAATACGCGTTCCAGCGTATCCAGGCGCTTGATCCGTTCGCGGTCATCGAGGTCCTGCTGCATGTGCGTCCGCAGCCGCGCCAGTCCCTTGCGTGACAGCCTGAGCAGGAGCCAGGTCAGCGCCAGAATAATCACGACATGGAGCGCGCTTTCAAGCAGCCACATCCAGTCGCCCAGGGTCTGTTTCAAGGTGGCGAGCAATTCCATTCATGTCTCCTTTGAGCGTGTTGGGTACGCAGACAATAGCCATGCACGATGCGCGCATCTTGCGAGGGTCTGCGCGGCAGAGAACGACTGCGACGGGGCGCGGTCCGATTATTGGATGGGAAACAGCGACGGCATCACACGGGATAAGGCCTGAAATGCCAGCCTGTTGGTAGCGTGCAAGTTTAGTCCCATCGATGCCGCCTGCCAAATCAACTGCTAGGATGGGCATGCAATATAGCTGACCACGAATGGACACCACCATGACGACGCGCGATCTACCTGCTTTTTTTCTGGCCTTGCTTGCAACATTTTCCATGCACGCCCTGCACGCCGCAGAACCGGCTGCGGCCGTCCCGATGGGCACGTACTACGGCAGCAAGGCAACCGAATATCCCGCCTGGTTCAAGGCCAGCTTCCTGGACCTGCGGGAAGACATCGACGAGGCGCGCAAAAGCGGCAAGCGCGTCATCCTGATGTTCACCCAGGACGGCTGTCCGTATTGCTCGGCGCTGGTGGAGCGCAATCTGTCGCAACGCGAGATCGAGGCCACGATGCGGGAAAAGTTCGACGTCATTGCGGTCAACATCTGGGGCGACCGCGAGGTCGTCGGGCTGGACGGCAAGCCGTACACGGAAAAGAGCTACAGCGCGGCGCTGAAAATCCAGTTCACCCCCAGCCTGCTGTTTTTCGACGAGGCCGGCAAAACTGTCCTGCGGCTCAACGGCTATGTGCCGCCGGCACGCATGCAGGCCGCGCTCGACTGGGTCGGCGGACGCCATGAAAACAAGGTCGCCTTCCGCGATTTCGTCGCCGCGCGCGAAGCACCCAAAAAACAGGCCTCGGGCGAGATGATCGGGGAGGACTTCTTCCTGAAAAACGCCACCGACCTGCGGCGCCGCGGCAAAGCAGCCAGGCCGCTCGCGGTGTTCTTCGAGCAAAAGGACTGCCCCGACTGCGAGGTGCTGCATCGCCGCGTGCTGGCCGACCCGGAAACCCGCGAATTCATCGCCAGGTTCGACAACGTGCAGCTCGACATGTGGTCGCGCGATTTCATCACCACGCCGGAAGGCCAACGCATGGCGGTACGCGACTGGGTGCGCCAGCTCGGCGTCAACTACGCCCCCGGCATCGTCCTGTTCGACCATGCCGGCAAGGAAGTCATCCGTTGGGAGTCGTCCTTCCGCGTGTTCCATACCCTGGGCATGTTCGATTACGTCGCGTCGGGCGAACACCTCAGGGAGGCCAACTTCCAGCGCTTCCTGTCCGCCAGGACCGAGCACATCCGCGAATCCGGCCGCGACGTGAACATCTGGCGCTACGCGGACGAACCAGTCGCCATCCCCGCACCCTGAGCGGCGCCACGGCATGCCGGTGCCTGGCGATCCGCCCACGCGCGAACGCTGGCCGACGCCTTGCCGGCATCCTGCGCACTTGCGACTGAACCGCGCAACGCACTGCCCATGCCCGGCGCAGACTCATGGCGGGGCAACTCACGTTAGAATGGCCGCGTTTTCCGCCGCACGCCGGACCCCATCCCGATTCCATCGATGACGCTGTTCTTCGCTGTACTGACCCCGTTCGTGGGTGCGGCCCTGGTCGCGCTGGCGTCCCGCCTCGGGCGCTCGCATTCCGCGTGGGCGGCGGGCGCGGTCACGCTGGCGGCAATCGCCTGGCTGGCGCCTTCGCTGCAACTGCCGTTCGAAGGCGCCACGCTGATCCAGCAGCACGACTGGATGCCGGCCCTGGGGCTCAATCTCGCGTTCCGTCTCGACGGCCTGGCGCTGCTGTTCGCCGGGCTGATTCTCGGCATCGGCCTGCTGATCGTACTGTACGCCCGCTACTACCTGTCGGAACGCGACAGCATGGGGCGCTTCTACAGCTATCTGATGCTGTTCATGGGCTCGATGCTCGGCATCGTGCTGTCGGAAAACCTGATCCAGCTCCTGGTCTTCTGGGAGTTGACCAGCCTGTCGTCGTTCCTGCTGATCAGCTACTGGCAGCACCGCGAGGAAGCCCGCCACGGTGCGCGCATGGCGCTGGCAGTGACCGGCCTGGGCGGCTTCGCGCTGCTGGGCGGCTTTCTGCTCCTGGGCCACATCGTCGGCAGTTACGAGCTGTCCGTGGTGCTCGCCTCCGGCGACCTGATCCGTGCGCATCCGCTCTATTTGCCGACGCTGCTGCTGGTCCTGCTAGGCGTCTTCACCAAGTCGGCGCAGTTCCCCTTCCATTTCTGGCTGCCGCACGCGATGGCCGCGCCCACCCCGGTGTCGGCCTACCTGCACTCGGCGACCATGGTGAAGGCCGGCGTGTTCCTGCTGGCGCGGCTATTCCCGGCGCTGTCCGGCACCCCCGAATGGTTCTGGCTGGTCTCCGGCGCGGGGTTGGCCACGCTTCTGCTTGGCGCCTACGTCGCGCTGTTCAAGCACGACCTCAAGGGCCTCCTGGCCTACTCGACCATCAGCCACCTCGGCCTGATCACGCTGCTGTTCGGCCTGTCGACGCCGCTGGCCGCAGTGGCCGGCGTGTTCCACATCATCAATCACGCCATTTTCAAGGCTTCGCTGTTCATGGCAGCCGGCATCATCGACCACGAGACAGGCACCCGCGACATGCGGCGGCTGCATGGCTTGTGGGCCTTCATGCCCTACACCGCGACGCTGGCGATGGTGGCCGCCGCGGCGATGGCCGGGGTGCCGCTGATGAACGGCTTTCTGTCGAAGGAAATGTTCTTCGTCGAAGCGATGGAGATTTCCGTGGGCCATATCGGCGGCTGGCTGCTGCCCGCGCTGGCGACGCTGGCCGGCGCGCTGGCGGTGGCGTACTCGATTCGCTTCATCCACGACGTGTTCTTCAACGGCGAGCCGGTAGACTTGCCGCGCACGCCGCACGAACCGCCGCGCTGGATGAAGGCGCCGGTGGAAATCCTGGTAGTGCTGTGCCTGGCGGTCGGCATCGCGCCCGCGCTCACCGTCGCGCCGCTGCTGGCGGTGGCGGCGCAGAGCACGCTGCAGACGCCGCTGCCCGACTACCACCTGGCGCTGTGGCACGGCGTCAACCCGGCCCTGATCATGAGCCTGGTCGCAATGGCAGGCGGCGTGCTGATTTACCTGGCGCGCCGCCCGCTGTTCGCCTGGCACGAGCGCGGCCTCGGCCGGCTCGACGCGCGCATCGCCTACAACGCCCTGCTGGAAGGGCTGTTCGCACTGGCGCGCGGCATCACACGCCAGCTCGACACCGGCTCGCTGCAGCGCCAGGTGTTGTTTCTGCTGGCGGCCGCAGTGGCGCTGGGAATCGCGCCCTGGCTGGCGGGCGGCACGCCGCTGGCCGGCAGCCGCGCCGGCCTGCCGCTCGACGCCGTCAGCCTCACCGCCGCCGGCGCGCTGATTATCGCCACGTTCGCCACCGTGTGGTGGCACCGGCAGCGTTTTGTCGCGCTGGTCACGATCGGCGTGGTGGGGCTGGTGGTGGCGCTCGCCTTCATCAAGTTCTCCGCGCCCGACCTCGCGCTGACCCAGCTGTCGGTCGAGATCGTCACCATTGTCCTGCTGCTGCTGGCGCTCTACTTCCTGCCGCAACATGCCGCGCCGGAGAAAGACCGTACGCGGCTCTGGCGCGACGGTGCGATCGCCCTGACAACGGGGGCCGGCACCGCCGCGCTGGCATGGGCGGTGCTGACCCGGCCCTATGACACCATCGCCGGCTATTACCTGGAGAACAGCGTGCCAGGCGGCGGTGGCAGCAACGTGGTGAATGTGATCCTGGTCGACTTCCGCGGCTACGACACGCTGGGCGAGATCACCGTGCTGGCGCTGGCCGGGCTCGGCATCGTGGCGATGCTGCAGGGCCTGCAGCTGACGGCGCCCTACCGCGACGACGCCGGGCGCCCGTGGGATGCCGACGCCCACCCGGTCATCATGGCCACGCTGACCCGCATCCTGCTGCCGCTTGCGCTGCTGGTCGCGGTGTTCATCCTCTTGCGCGGCCACAACCAGCCGGGCGGCGGCTTCATCGCCGGCCTGATCACCTCGGTTGCGCTGATCGTGCAGTACCTCGCCAACGGCGCGGCCTGGACGCACCGGCGCATGACGTCCGACAGCCGCCCGCTGGTCGCCTGGGGGCTGGCGATCGCCGCCTTCACCGGGCTGGCGAGCTGGCTGTTCGGCTACCCCTTCCTCACCTCGACCTTCAGCCACATGGACTGGCCGGTCGTCGGCGAATTCGAGCTGGCCTCGGCGATGGCATTCGACCTCGGCGTGTTCCTCGTCGTCGTCGGCGCCACGCTGATGATCCTGACCAATCTCGGCGGCCTGCATCACGCGCCGCCCAAAAAAGGGAGTACCCACTGATGGAAGCCATGATCGCACTGGTCATCGGGGTGCTCACCGCGGGCGGCGTGTTTCTCGCGCTGCGCGGCCAGACCTTTCCGGTGGTGCTGGGACTCACCCTGATGTCCTACGCCGTCAACCTGTTCCTGTTCGTCATGGGCCGGCTCGCCATCGGCGTGCCGCCGGTGATCAGCGCCGCGGCCGAGGGCTACACCGACCCGCTGCCGCAGGCGCTGGTGCTCACCGCCATCGTCATCAGCTTCGGCATGACCGCCTTCGTCATCGTGCTGGCGCTCAAAGCGCGCGCCGAGCTGGGCAACGACCACGTCGACGGCCGGCACCACGACGAGGACCGGCACGCATGAACGGCTTCGCCCATCTGCCCATTCTGCCGGTGGTGCTGCCGCTCTTCGCCGGCATCACACTGCTGATGCTTCGCAACGTGCCGCTTGCACTACAGCGCGGCGTCAGCCTCGTCGCCACGCTGGCGCTGGTTCCGCTGGCGATTGCGCTGGTGCAGGCGGCCGGTGACGGCACCCAGCTGGTCTACCAGCTCGGCAACTGGGTCGCGCCCTACGGCATCGTGCTGGTGGTCGACCGCCTGGCGGCGTGGCTGCTGCTGACGACGGCCCTGCTGGCGGTCTTCGCACTGCTGTACGCGATCCACGGCAGCGACACGCAAGGCCGCCACTTCCACGCGCTGTTCCAGCTGCAGCTGTTCGGCCTCAACGGCGCCTTCCTCACCGGCGACCTGTTCAACCTGTTCGTCTTCTTCGAGATCCTGCTGCTCGCCTCTTACGGCCTGCTGCTGCACGGCGGCGGCCGCCAGCGGGTGAAGGCGGGGCTGCATTTCGTCGTCATCAACCTGGTCGGCTCGACCTTGTTCCTGTTCGCCGTCGGCACCCTGTACGGCGTCACCGGCACGCTCAACATGGCCGACCTCGCGGTGAAGCTCGCGGCCACGCCGCCGGACAACCTGGCGCTGGTCCAATCCGCCGGCCTGCTGCTGTTCGCCGTGTTCGCGCTGAAGGCCGCGCTGCTGCCGCTCTACCTGTGGCTGCCCGCCGCCTACGCTCACACCAGCGCGCCGGTGGCGGCGCTATTCGCCATCATGACCAAGGTCGGCGCCTACAGCATCCTGCGCGTCTACACGCTGATGTTCGGCGACGCCGCCGGGCCGGTCGCCAACCTGCTCGACCCCTGGCTGGCCCCGCTGGCGCTCGCGACGCTCACGCTCGGCATGCTCGGCGCGGTGGCCGCCACCGCGCTGCGGCAGCAGGTGGCCTACCTGGTGGTGGCCTCGATCGGCAGCCTGCTCCTGGCTTTCGGCCTCGGCACCCGCGACGCGATCGCCGCCGGCCTATATTACCTGCCGCACTCCGTCTTCGCCGCGGCCGCGCTGTTCCTGCTGGCCGATTCGATCGGCCGGGCGCGCGGCGAATTCGCCGACCGCTTCGACTCCGGCCCCGAGATGCCCGGCGCGCGCGTGCTGGGCGGGCTCTTCTTCGTCGCCGCCGCGGCCATCGCCGGGCTGCCGCCGCTGTCTGGTTTTCTCGGCAAATTCATGCTGCTCAAAGCCGCGCTCGACTCGCCGCTGCTGCCCTGGGTGTGGAGCATCGTTCTGGTCACCGGGCTGCTGGGCATGATCGCGCTGGCGCGGAGCGGAAGCCTGCTGTTCTATCGCACCCACAGCCCGCACGATGCGGCGGCGCTGACGCCGCCGTCGATGGCCGCACTGGCGCCCGTCGGCGGCCTGCTGCTGCTGGTCGCAGGCCTGGTGATCTGGGCGGGACCGCTGTCCGATTACGCCCACGCCACCGCAACGCAACTGCTGCAGCCGCAGCAGTACATCGAAGCTGTACTGGGGCGCACGCCATGAGACGTCTGCTGCCGCACCCGCTGCTGACCGCCTCGCTCGCCCTCCTGTGGCTGCTGCTGGTCAACCAACTGACCGCCGGCCACATCGTGCTGGGCGCGCTGCTCGGCTGGCTGATTCCCTTCGCCACCTCGAGCTTCTGGCCGGAGCAGATCCGCATCCGCCACCCGCTCACCCTGCTGGGCTTCCTGGTCGTGTTCATCTACGACATCGTACGCGGCAGCTTCCTGGTCGCCTGGCTGATCCTGCTGGGACCCAGGCGCCTGCGCCCGGTTTTCGTCGAGGTGCCGCTGGCACTCGAAACCGATCTCGCCATCAGCCTTCTGGCCAACACCATCTCGCTGACGCCGGGTACGGTGTCGGCAAAACTGAGCGCGGACAAGCGCACGCTGATCGTGCACACGATCGACACCGGCGACGCCGCCGCGCTGGTCGCGGAAATCAGGCAGCGCTACGAAACGCCTTTGAAGAGAATCTTCGAACAGGAGAGCGAATAATGCTAAGCACCGTCATCCCGATCGCCTACGCACTGGTCAGCCTGGCCTTCCTGCTGAGCTTCTGGCGCCTGCTGCGCGGCCCCGACGCCCCCGACCGCATCCTCGCGCTCGACACCCTCTACGTGAACACCATCGCGCTCCTGGTGCTGCTCGGCATCCACCTCGGCAGCGCCATCTATTTCGAGGCGGCGCTGCTGATCGCGATGATGGGCTTCGTCGGCACCGTGGCGCTGTGCAAATACCTGCTGCGCGGCGACATCATCGAATGAGGGCCGGGCAACCATGATCGACATCCTGCTTTCCCTGCTGATTCTCACCGGCGCGATCTTCACCTTCATCGGCTCGCTGGGGCTCGCCCGCCTGCGCGACTTCTACACCCGCCTGCACGGCCCCACCAAGGCCACCACGCTGGGCGTCGGCTGCCTGCTGATCGCCTCCGCCGTGTACTTCAGCGTGCGCGAAGAAGGCGTCAGCCTGCATGAGGTGCTGGTGACGCTGTTCCTCTTCATCACCGCGCCGGTCTCCGCCCACCTGCTCGCCAAGGCGGCGCTGCATTTGAGGGTCAAATCACTCGCCCCGACGCCGGCGCCGGACACCGACACCCCGGCAGATTGACCGAACTGAATTCCTCCGTAATGCGGGATCCGGGGGCAAACGCGAAAACGCGCGGCTCCAGGTTTCTTCGCGCGCCTTCGCGTCCTTCGCGGATAACGGGGTTTCAACACCGCCCCCATCCCGGCCTGGGAACAGACCTGCTTTTTCGGTCTACAGTGAAGCCATGGTCAACCTGCTTCGCTTCCTGTCGCATTTTGTTCTTCCCGCCTGCCTGATCCTGGGGCTGGCCGCGCCTGCCGGCGCGGCGATGGTGCGGGCATTGACGGTAGAGGGCGCAATCAGCCCAGCCAGCGCGGACTACCTGCTGCGCGGCATCGACAAGGCGATCAAGGAGCAGGCGCACCTGATCGTGATCGAGATGGATACGCCGGGCGGGCTCGACACCGCGATGCGCGACATCATCAAGGCCATCCTCGCCTCACCGGTCCCGGTCGCCACCTATGTCTCGCCCAGGGGCGCCCGTGCCGCCAGCGCCGGCACCTACATCCTGTACGCCAGCCACATCGCGGCAATGGCGCCGGCGACCAACCTGGGCGCGGCGACGCCGGTTGAACTGGTCCCCGCCGGCGGCGACCAGCCCGCGCCGGATAAACCCGGCGCAGCCCCCCCTGAAGCGGCCAAGCCGGCCGACGCCCCGCCGGGCGACGCCAAGATGCGCAAGGCAGTGCACGACGCCGCGGCCTACATCCGCGGGCTGGCCGAGCTGCGCGGGCGCAATGCCGAGTGGGCCGAGCGGGCGGTACGCGAGGCCGTTAGCCTGTCCGCGTCCGAAGCGCTGGAACTGAAGGTGATCGACCTGGTGGCGACCGACCTCGACGATCTTTTGAGGCAACTCAACGGCCGCGTCATCAAGATGAACGGCGAAACGGTCACGCTGGATACCACCAATGCCACCGTCGAGCGCGTCCAGCCCGACTGGCGCAGCCGGTTGCTGGCGGTGATCGGCGACCCCGGCATCGCCTACATCCTGATGCTGCTCGGCATCTACGGGCTGATCTACGAATTTTCCAACCCCGGCATGCTGTTCCCCGGCGTGGTCGGCGGCATTTGCCTGCTGCTCGCACTGTTCGCGCTGCAGGTGATGCCGATCAACTATGTCGGACTGGCGCTCATCATTCTCGGCATCGTAATGATGATCTCGGAGGCCTTTATCCCCAGCTTTGGCGCGCTCGGAGTGGGCGGCATCATCGCCTTCGTCATCGGCTCGGTGATGCTGATCGACACCGACGTCCCCGGCTACGGCATTCCGTGGTCGCTGATCGTTCCGATGGCGGTTGCCAGTGGGTTGTTAAGCTTTTTTGTCGTCGGCATGGCGATCAAGGCGCGCGCGCGCCCGGTGGTGACCGGCGCCGAGGAAATGCTCGGCGCCACCGGCGAGATCCTCGACGATATGGAACACGAAGGCTGGGCCCGCATCCACGGCGAACAGTGGCAGGTGCGCAGCAGCGTGCCGCTGAAGCGCGGCAGCCGGGTGCGGGTGCGCGCCCGGCACGGCCTGGTACTTGATGTGGAACCGGACCGAAAAGGCTCATAAAGGAGAATGATCATGTTTGAATTCGGCGGCATCACCATCGTCTTTGTAATCGTCGCGCTGCTGGCAGCCAGCATCCGCATCCTGCGCGAGTACGAGCGCGGCGTGGTGTTCATGCTCGGGCGCTTCTGGAAGGTGAAGGGGCCGGGGCTGGTGATCATCATTCCCGGCATCCAGCAAATGGTGCGAGTCGACCTGCGCACCGTGGTGTTCGACGTGCCGAGCCAGGACGTGATCTCGCGCGACAACGTCTCGGTGAAGGTCAATGCGGTGGTGTATTTCCGCGTCATCGACCCGGCCAAGTCCATCCTGCAGGTGGAGGACTACCTCAATGCCACCAGCCAGCTGGCCCAGACCACGCTGCGCGCGGTGCTGGGCAAGCACGAACTGGACGACATGCTGGCCGAGCGCGAACGCCTGAACCAGGACATCCAGCAACTGCTGGACGCGCAGACCGACGCCTGGGGCATCAAGGTCTCCAACGTCGAGATCAAGCACGTCGACATCGACGAAACCATGGTGCGCGCCATCGCCAAACAGGCGGAAGCCGAACGCGAACGGCGTGCCAAGGTGATCCACGCCGAGGGTGAACTGCAGGCCTCGGAAAAGCTGCTGGCCGCCGCCGAGATCCTTGCCGGCCGGCCGCAGGCGATGCAGCTGCGCTATCTGCAGACGCTGTCCAACATCGCCGGCGACAGGACCAACACCATCGTCTTTCCGCTGCCGGGCGAACTGATGAACCTGATGATGCGCGAAAGGAAGCCCGGCGAGTAAGGACACGACGCCCCAAAGACCACAGACTCGGCATGGTTGCGGGTAGCAAGCCGGCCCGCATCACGGTATCCTGATACCAATCCCGAAGCATTCGGGAACCTGTGCCCGCTACAACACTCTGTACGTGCACTGCCATTATTCATTCACGTGAGGAAACCACATGAACCCGCAAGCCACCACCCTCGGCCGCAGCCAGTCTGCGGTAGCCTCGACCAACAAGGTCGTCAAGAACACCTACATGCTGCTGTCGATGACGCTGGCATTTTCCGCGCTGACTGCCGGCCTGTCGATGTCGCTGAACCTGCCGCACCCCGGCCTCATCATCACCCTGGTCGGCTACTTTGGTCTGCTGTTCCTGACCACCAAGTTCCGCGACAGCGGGCTGGGCATCGCCTTCGTGTTCGCCCTCACCGGCTTCATGGGCTATACACTCGGGCCGATCCTCAACGCCTACCTCTCTCTGCCCAACGGCGGCCAGGTGGTGATGATGGCGATGGGCGGAACCGCCGCGATCTTCCTCGGCCTGTCGGCCTACGTGATGACCACCCGCAAGGACTTCAGCTTCATGGGCGGTTTCCTCATGGTCGGCATCCTGGTCGCCTTCCTCGCCGGCCTTGGCGCGATTTTCTTCGAGATGCCCGGCCTGTCGCTGGCGGTGTCCGCGATGTTCGTGCTGCTGATGTCCGGCCTGATCCTGTACGAGACCAGCAACATCATCCACGGCGGTGAAACCAACTACATCATGGCGACGGTCACGCTGTTCGTCTCGATCTTCAACCTGTTCACCAGCCTGCTGCATCTGCTGGGATTTGCCAGCAACGACTGATCGTCGATGTCATTGAAAACCGAAACGGCGCCTTGCAGGGCGCCGTTTTTTATCGATACCCACTGCCATCTCGACGCGGCAGAGTTTGATGTCGACCGCGATACCGAGTACGCGCGCGCCGTCGCTGGCGGCGTCACCACTTTAGTGATTCCCGGCGTCAGCCGCGAGAACTTCGCCGCCGTGGCCGCAACCTGCGCGCGCTACCCCGGCTGCCTACCGGCGTGGGGGCTGCACCCGATGTACATCGGCGTGCACCGCCCCGCGCACCTGGCGGACCTGCGCGCACAGATCGAGACGCAGCGCCCGGTGGCGATCGGCGAAATCGGGCTCGACCGTTTCGTCGACCTCGACTATCCGACCCAGGAGTATTTCTGCATCGCACAACTCAAGATCGCGCGCGAGTACGACCTGCCGGTATTGCTGCACTGCCGCCGCGCCAACGACGACCTGCTCAAGCACCTGCGCAGGATCGGCGTGCGCGGCGGCATCGCCCATGCCTTCAACGGAAGTCCGCAGCAGGCGGACGCATTCATCAAGCTGGGATTCAAGCTGGGGTTCGGCGGCGCCTTCACCTGGCCGCGTGCCAACAACCTGCGGCGACTGGCGGTCGACCTGCCGCTGGAGGCGATCGTGCTGGAAACCGACAGTCCCGACATGCCTCCGGTATGGGTCGGGCGCGGCCGCAATGCGCCCGGTGAATTGCCGCGCATCGCGCAGACCCTGGCCGAACTGCGCGGGATTGACCTGGCCACCGTGGCGCAGGCCACCACGCGCAACGCCCACGAACTATTCGGCCTGGCGTAAGGGTGCGGCAGCTGGCGAAATTTCCCACCACTGCCCACGGCGGAAATCGATGCTTGGCTTTGAGAAGGGTGCACTCCGCGCACCTTTGAACATCGATTGGTGCACGGAGGCACCCTACGCCCTGCAAATATCGGCGCAGGGCCTTACAGCCAGCGCCGAACCCGGGTTTGATACTCGCGGTAGGCGTCGCCGAAGCGGGCGCGCAGGTGCGCTTCCTCGTGGCGGATCACGCCGTAGCGCAGCATGGCCCAGATCAGCGGCGCGAACAGCAGCGGCCATGCCGTGGCCAGCAGCAGCGACACCCCGGCGAAAATGAACCAGTCGCCGACATAGATCGGATTGCGGCTGAAGCGGAACGGCCCGCCGGTGCACAGGCTGGAGGCGGCCTTGTAGGGATTAACCGTGGTGCGGTGGCGCCAGAAGGTAGCCAGCGTCCAGATGAACAGCGCCAGCCCGACACCCACCAGCAGCCAGCCCAGCGGCCGCGTTGCTGCACCCCAATCCAATGGCAGCGCATGAACATTACGGTCCAGCCACCAGCCGCCAAGCAGCGCCGCGGCATAGGGCGCGGGCGGCAACACCTGTGTGGCCGGCTTGTGGGAAGGGGAAGCCATGCGAGAAGCCTCTAGTGTCGTGAATCAGAGATATCTGAAACATAAAACGGCGTCTTTTTCCACATGGCGGCGTTGCTCGTCGTTACCATAGTCCGGGCTATGTCGCCTCCTCGCGCCTTGCCCTGCGAAAAAATCCATCCGTTTTATTTGCCCCGCTATTTCTGATTCACGACACTAGCGCAAGTCGGACTGCGCCACCGCGCGCAGGAACTCGTTGCGCATCTGGTCGCTGTCGCGGAAGCAGCCGGTGAACGCCTGCGTGACGACACGCTCGTCGCCGCGTCGGTCTTCGCCCAGCAGCAGGCACAGCTGCTCGGCCTCGACGATGCATGCCGCGCCCTGCGCCAGCCCGTGCGTCACTAGCGCCTCAGCGATGTCGCGCGTCATCCATTCCTGGTAGGTGAAGCGGTGGCCGATGGCGTCGACCATGCGCGCGATGCGGCCGAAGCCGTGCAGCCGCCCGCCGGGGATGTAGGCCACGTGCGCCACCCCGCGAAACGGCACCAGATGATGCGGGCACACCCCGTGCACCGCGATGCCGCGCACCACCACCATGTCCTCGCCGTCGTCGGCAAAGCCCTCGCCCAAGGCCTCGGCAGGTTCGATCGCGTAGCCGCCAAGCAGGCGTTTCTGCCACAGCTCGCGCACCCGCTCGGCGGTGCGCCCGGTATGCACCGAATCCGGCGCCACCCCGCAGGCGACGAGCATGGCATTGACCGCCTGCTCGAACGCCGCCGGGTCGAACGGCCCGGTCTGCGGAATGCCGAGGCTGCCGCCGCCGCGCGGCATGTGGCAGTCGTCGTGGTCGCAGTCGGCCATTATTTGAGCGTCGCCTTGAGGAACTCCAGCGTGCGCGTCCACGAATCGGTGTCGGCCGCGTTGTCGTATTTGAGCGGCAGCCCGAACTGCGCGGCGTAGCTGTCGGCTTCGCGGTTGGTGAAGGTGTGCTTGACGCCGGGGTAGGCCACGAACATGTAGTCGGCCTTGGCATTGTTCATTTCGGTCTTGAACGCCTCGACCTGCTCGGGCGGCACGATGGGGTCGGCCTCGCCGTGGAAAATTCGCAGCTTGGTCTTGATGTCGCCCGGCTTGACCGATATGTCGGTCGCCAGCACGCCGTGGTAGCTGACCGCCGATTTCAGCGGCATGCCCGAACGCACCATGTTGAGCACCACGCCGCCGCCGAAGCAATAGCCCAGCGCGGCGATCTCGCCCTGCTTCACGTTGGGCTGCTGATCAAGGAAGTTGCGCGCGGCCTCGAAACGCACGTAGGCCAGCGGCGGGTTCTTGTTGACGCTGCCCGCCAGCGCACCGGCGTCCTTCGGATTGTCAGCCACCTGGCCGTTGCCGTACATGTCGACCACCAGCGCGACATAGCCCTCGCTTGCCAGCATGCGCGCGCGCTTTCTCGCGTAGTCATTGGCGCCCCACCATTCGGGAACCACCAGCACGCCCGCGCGTTTGTCTTTGACAGCATCGTCATACGCCAGGTAGCCCTTCATGGCGGTATCGCCGGCCTTGTAGCTGACATCCCTGCCGATCACCGCGGCGAGGGCGGAAGAGGTGAAAAACAACAATGACAGCGCAAGTGCGGTTTTCATAGGCGTCTCCGGGAGCAAGCGATCAAGCGACGATCGGGTTAATGGATCCAAAAGCATACCGCGCCGGCACGCGCAATAACAACCGCATTCCCACCGCGGCCATGCGCCCGTGCTGTGCGCGCCGCCAGTCCGGCGTAAACTCGCGGCTCCACCCGCACGTCCGACCGCCATGACCGAACCCGTCCGCCTTGCCAAACGCGTCGCCGAACTGCGGGGCTGCTCGCGCCGCGAAGCCGAGCAGTTCATCGCCGGCGGCTGGGTGCGGGTCGACGGCGTCGTGATCGAAGAGCCGCAGTTCCGCGTCACCGACCAGCGTATCGAAATCGACCCGCGGGCCGACCCCAGCCAGGCCGAACCGGTCACCCTGCTGCTGCACAAACCGACCGGCTATCACACGATCGATGGCGAGCCGCCCGCGTCGCAGTTGCTCACCTCCGCCAATCTGTGGGCCGAGGACACCTCCGGCCTGCGTCCGCTGAAAAAGCACTTCGCCCAACTGACTTTATGCGTGCCGCTGGAAACCGATGCCAGCGGCCTCGTCGTCTTCACCCAGGACTGGCGCGTGGCGCGCAAGCTGACCGAAGACGCCGCCACCCTGGAGCACGAAGTCGTCGTCGAAGTCGCGGGCGAACTGGCCGCCAACGGGCTCAAGCGGCTGAACCGGGGCATCCCTTACCACGGCAAGACCCCGCCAGCCATCAAGGTCAGCTGGCAAAACGAAACCCGCCTGCGGGTGGCGCTGAAAGGCGCCCAGCCCGGACAGATCGCGCACCTGTGCGAAGCCGTCGGCCTGCAGGTGCTGTCGATGAAACGCATCCGCCTCGGCCGCGTCCCGCTGGGAAAGCTGCCGGCGGGGCAGTGGCGCTACCTGCGCGGGGATGAGCGGTTTTAGTAAAAACGACGCGCACCCCGCATGATTGAGTAAATCCCTCATCGGCGATGTACAAAACCGCGCACCACCGCCGATATCACGACACCCCGCCTCACGCGCCCGCGACCCGCATCAAAGGGGGCGTCGGCCGCAAAGCCCTGCATTACGCCAACATCGCAATTGATTCCCTCATAAACCTAAAAACCTCACCACAGCGATATGTCCCGCAGGGACGGTATCCCTTGGGACACAGAGGCACGGAGAACGGCAGGAAATCAATGGGTTGTCGATCAACCAGCCTTCACCCATCGGGTGGACGCACTGACACCTGCAAGGTGTTGTTTTTCCTCCGTGCTTTCTGTGCCTCTGTGGTCCAACTGCGGCTTCAAGGATAAATCGTTTGCTGGAACGAGAATTGCTGGCCATGCAAATCATCGGCAACGCCCGCCTAGAGATTGCATGGAAAACTTTTTCACCCAATTCGCTGATTTCGTTCTGGCTTGGCGCTGGCCATTGCTGCTGGCCGTGGCGGGGATATTTACCGTTCAAATTTCACGGGTGCCCGTTGGGCATCGCCGCTATACGGCGGCCATGACCCTGTATTTTTTTCTGCTGATTGTTGCTTTCTGGATCCTGAAACCAATCAAAAAAGCGCTTTTTGTGGGTTATTACAAGACTCACGGTGGGTTTAATGGTTTGGAACCGGCACAGATGGAGCTTCTGGCCAAGGAAACCAATATTTTATTGGCACTTGGGATGGCGCTGATACTGGTTTGGCTGCGCCGGCGTTTCGTAGCCCGTGGGTTTGGCCTGGCGGTCGCTCTGTTATTTGCGACAGGTCTGGCAGCAATGATTCCACTCGTGCGCGAACCGGGCGAAGCCTCGGTCTGGGCGCTATATCTCTTTGGTGACGTGTACGTCAGCAGCATGGTCGCCTTGTTTTTTGCCACCCTGCACGATCACTCAAGCGTGGGCGATGCACGACACATCTATGGGCTGATCGGCCTGGGCGGCGTTTTGGGCGGGCTCGCCGGCAGCGTTGCAGGCGGAGAACTGGATCGCACCGTGGGCGTTCCGGGCGTACTGGGCGTGAGCCTCACCCTGACGCTTTGCGTAGCGGCGATCGGGTGGCTGGTTTCCAGGAGCACTCCAATTCAGTGCGTCAACGCGGCATCCGGCAAGATTGACACGGAATCCAGCCGCGGCGGGCTGTTCAAGGGCGCACGTGCCATTCTCGATTCCCGGGCTTTGCTTTTAATCGCCGGTGTGATTCTGCTGTATGAAGTTGCGTCGGTCATCATTGATTATCAATTCACTGCCGCCGTCAGCCGGGCCGTGGACGCCGCTCAACTCAAACAATATTTCAGCGCGGTCTACACCTTCTCCAATGCCATGGCAGTGCTGGTCCAACTTCTTCTAACGACATGGATCCTGCGCCGCCACAGCTTAAAGCTGGCTTTGCTGGTGATGCCCATGGCCATCCTTCTGGGTGAATCCGCCTACCTGATATTCCCCGCTTTGCTCACAGCAAGCCTGCTCAATACGGCAGATGGCGCTTTTGCCTATTCCATTCAGCAAACCGCGCGCGAGGCCCTGTATGTGCCCTTGTCTCGAACCGAAAAATACGAAGCCAAAGCCTTCATCGACATCGTCTGGCTCCGATTTTCCAAGGGTCTGGCTGTGATCCTGAGCCTGGCCTTGAGTCTGTTGATCCCCGATGGAGGAGAAATGCAGCTGGCGGGCGGGGTCATCCTGCTCGCGTTGGTCTGGCTGGCATTGTTGATCTATCCCCCCGCTCATGCCGTGTCGCCTCGCCAAAAAACCCATATCCAACCTGTGCTTGTTGATTGAACTCCATGAAAACCAAAATGAAAAAGACGCAAAACAAGATCCGAAAGCTGTTGCCTGGTCTAATTCTGGCGCTCATGACCCATGTCAGTCTGGCTGCTGTGGATAAGGGGCCGGTTGACCAGGCCCCGGGAGCCCTGGCGCCTTACCAGGAAAACAATCCAGAACAATCTGTTGCATCGCCAACTTCAACAGCGCTGACGACGCCCGCCACACCCGGCGGCTTCAATTTGACGCTGGCTGATATCGGCCATCGACAGGGGCACTTCTTCGAAGGCGCCTATGGCATGCACAGCAAGGATTTTTTCTTTCCTTTGCCACGAGGAGCAACCCTTCGACAGGGCTCGCTTCGGGTTCATTTCCGCGCGTCGCCCCTGCTAAACGCGGCTTCCAGCTTGCGGTTCGCAATCAATGGGAAACCATCCCGACTGCTCAGTCTGGAAAACCGCGAGCAGGCGACCTTTATCGATATTCCGCTGGATCAGGAAGCGATGCAGCGCGATGCCTTGCAGCTAACCGTCAAGGCGGTGCTGTCACATGGCGAAAACCGCTGTTTTGACGAGCGCCGCCTGGCATTGCATTTCGTACAGATTTTGCCGCAAACCGCTGTGGCCATCGCGCTTGATCCCGCAACCAACCTGGCAGCTGCGTGGACTTCGCTCCCCGCCCAGGTAAAAGTGGGGGTGCCGCAAACCAACAGCCCGTCGGTGACCGCTGCGCTGTTGCAAACAGCGGTTTGGCTGCATGGCATGGGGCGCCAGGTCAGTTTTACCGCCTCCACCCAAACGGCGGATGTCATGGTGGGGAGTGAAGCCGAATTATCACGCCGTTATCCAGGCGCGCTGCCGCAAGGCCTGGACAAGGACGGCACACTGGCGCTCACGCACGATATCGCTGGCAAGCCGTTGATTCTGGTCACCGATCGTCTTCTGGCAAGTCCGCTAGCATCCCAGCCGCTTCATTTGGCAGGGCTGCTGCGCGGAAATCAATACCGCCATGGGCAAGCTGTCTCGCCCGCCAAAAACCGGGAAGTAGTGGACCTGATAGCGGCCGGCCTTGGCGAAACCCAGTATGTCAGCCGCAACATCGAATGGAACATCGATCTGGCCGCGCCACTCACCCCGGCAAACAAGCGTTTGCAGCGTCTGGTGGTCAATATTGTGTCCGCCCCCCAGCCGAAGGAAGGCCAGCAGCTGCTGCAGGTTTTTCTGAATGGAATATTGCAGGAAGTTCGCCCGCTTGAACGGGATGGCAAACCCCACACGCTGCGTTTTGACCTGGAAACGTCATCGCAGCGCGCCGGAATCAACAATCTGCGCATCGCGGTACAACGAACGGATGTGCAAGGCGATTGCCAGGGCGTCTTATCTGCTTTTCCGGTTCAGCTATTGCCGGGCACACGGATTGATCTGATCGATGCAGACATCAAACCAGCCAGCTTCAATGATCTGCGTGCTCATTTTGCCAATGGCGTGGACATTTATCTGACGCCTGACAGCCAGGAAAATTTGCTGCGGGAACTCCAGATGGCGGCTTCTGTATTTGCCAACCTGGGGCTCAATGTTACAGAAGATCGGGTTCATTTTTTGAAGGCGGGAGAAGCCTTCAAGCCCCAGCATCCGTTTGTTCTAGTCGGGCGCGGCGTGGCCCTGGAAAAAGCGGGGGTCCATCTGGAGCGTGGACGGGTCAAGGTGCTGGATGGAAACAACCAACCCTTGCTGGATCTGGACCGCATGCCTGGCGTTGGACTGGCGCAGCTGGTTTCCCAGAGCGGGGAGCTGGGATTGTCTTTGCTGACTCCGGCCGGGGGCCCGTTGCCCGCTTCCGAGAAACTGCATCTGGATCGCGATAATGTCGCCTTTATTACGGAACAGGGCGTGGCCCTCACGCTCGATTCCCGCGAGCCCGCCATATCGAAGATAGCGTATCCGGACTATAGCGACTGGCTTGACTGGTTCGCACAACACCGTTTCTGGGTGATCGCCCTGGGCTGGATGCTGATCGGCGCCACGATGGTCGGCCTCTATCGCAAAATCCGTGCGCACGGGAAAACCTGATGTCAGCTCAAATTCCCTTTGCAGTCCCACAGGCCAATGCGCACATCGGCGACGCATTGGTTCGAGGCGGCCTTTTGAGCCAGGCGCGCCTGGATGAGGCTTTGGCCTTGCAAGCACGCTGGGGAACCCGGCTGGGGGACATTCTGCTGGCCAAGGGCTGGGTGCGCGCATACGACTTTTACCGCACGCTGTCTGTCCAGTTCGAACTCCCTTTTGTCGATTTGCTTAAATCGCCCCCGGACGAAAGCCTGTTCGTCATGGCGGAACTCGATCAGTATGCCCAATCCCTTTACCTGCCCTGGAAGCAGGAAAATGGAAAATTACTGATTGCCGTCGCCGACCCCAGCGAGACCATGCTGGCCCAGCTTGAAGACCGATATGGCAAGTCTGTGCGATTCGTCATCACGTCCAAATTCGACATCATCTGGAGTGTGCAGCGCGTCGCCAATGCACGCCTCACCGACAAGTCGGTCCTGGAGCTGGCTCGACTACGTCCCGACCAATCCGCCCGGCAGGTGTTTACCGGCCGCCAGATTATCGTCATCGGCGTGCTGGCAACCTTGATATTGACCTGCCTGGTGCTATGGCCCGTCGTGACGCTCATCGCCCTCAACGGTTTTCTGTCCGTTTTCTTCCTGCTCAGCTTCGGCTTGCGTACCGTGCTGACCTGGGTGGGCTCGCATCGCAGCATCGATCTCAAGGTCAGCGATGCCGAGGTCGCAGCACTGGAGGACCATGATTTGCCGGTTTACACCATTCTGGTGCCCATGTACAAAGAACCGGACACCTTGCCCATCCTCAGCTCGGCGTTGCGGCGTATGGATTACCCCCTGTCCAAGCTGGACGTGAAGCTGGTGCTTGAAGAGGACGACATAGAAACCATACAGGCGGCAAAAGACCTTGGCCTGGAAGGCATTTTCGAAATCATCCGGGTGCCCCACTCGCAACCCAGAACCAAACCCAAGGCCTGCAACTACGCGCTCAATTTTGCGCGCGGCGAGCTGCTGACCATCTACGATGCCGAAGACAAACCCGAACCGGATCAACTCAAAAAAGCCGTCATCGCGTTTCGCAAGGCGCCAGACAATGTGGCCTGTATTCAAGCTCGCCTGAATTATTTCAACTCCACTGAAAACTGGCTCACCCGCATGTTCACGCTGGAGTATTCCCTCTGGTTTGATTTTTACCTGCCCGCGCTGGAAGCCTTGAAGATTCCCATTCCGCTAGGCGGCACCTCCAACCACTTCAAGATGGACGTGCTACGGGAAGCCAATGCCTGGGACCCCTTCAACGTCACGGAAGATGCCGATCTGGGCGTGCGGCTCACCCAGCGCGGTTATCGCGTGGGCGTGGCCAACTCGACCACCTTCGAAGAAGCCAACAGTCACGTTGGCAATTGGATCCGCCAGCGTTCGCGCTGGTTCAAGGGATACATGCAAACCTATCTGGTCCACATGCGCAAACCTGTCGAGCTTTACCGCTCACTGGGCCATACGGGCTTCTGGGGTTTCCAGTTCTTTGTCGGCGGCAACATTCTCACCGCCCTTTCCCTGCCCTTTATGCTGGTCATGTTCGCTTACTGGCTTGCGACGCGATGGAGCGGATTTGACATTATTTTTCCACCTGTTGTGCTGTATATCAGCTTGTTCAACCTGATTATCGGAAATGGATTTTTTGTCTATCTCAACATGCTCGGGGCATTCAAGCGCCACAACTTTCATCTTATGCCCTATGCCCTGACCGTACCCGCTTACTGGCTGCTGATGACGGTGGCCGCCTACAAAGGTCTCTGGCAGCTGATACACAACCCTTTCTTCTGGGAAAAAACCACTCATGGCTTATCCCAATTCAAGCACGATGACCTCGATCTACATCGCCAGCCGCAAGCCTAGACTCCGGCTCCTCTCCCTGGCGGTGTTTCTCGCCCTGGGCTGCCTCTATATCGGCCTCAATATCTGGCTGGGCGGGAACGGTTTTATCAGCGATTTCGATGTGCATCGCTGGAGCAAGGCCGTTACGTCGATCGATGCCGATGAGTTCCGAATCGAACACATCGGTTTGCTCTATCCCCATGGACCGATATATCTGCTGGCCATGGTGCGTAGCGTGCCTGGCATCGACAGCGCGCTCGCTGGCGCTGCCCTGTCGGCAATCCTCATTGCGCTCATGTTCGGGTTATGGAATCGACATTTGTGGCACAAGGGCTACCCGTTGGGGTCCCGTCTGGCGATGGTGGCGCTGCTGGCGCTCCATCCTTACAGCCTGTGGGCGGCAAGCTCCGGTCTTCACAACGCCCTGCTCCTGCTCATGTTCTACGTGTTCTGTTATGGCTGCTATCTCATCATCAGCATTCATGACCTGCGTGCCGTGGTGCTGGTCTCTTCGATGTTTGCGGTGCTATTTTTTGCCGACGAGCGAACGATGCTGCTGTTTCTGGCACTGATGCCCCTGATCCCCATACTGGCGCCAAGCCGAATGTTGGGCAACTCGCTGGTCGGCATCTACAGCATTCTGGGTTTTCCGCTGATGGTCGCCGCGGGCGGCTGGCTATTTCTCAACTGGGTGTTTCATGGCAATGCCTGGGGCTTTTTGCAGTCACCCGAAGCCAGTTTCCGCGGTGCGCTGAGCCATCCCGAAAGCTCGCCGTGGCTATCCGCGATGGGTGGCCAATGGCTGGCGCCCCTTGGCTGGGCTCTGATGTTTTCCGCGCTGGCCTTTCCGCTCCCGCTCTGGCTTGCCTGGCGCTATCGCCGATACCCCGCCAGGCTGGCTGCGGCGCTGTCCCTGTTTATACATCCCGTGCTGGCGGTTGGACTGGGAACCTTGATTTTTTTCCTGCCGGATTTGTCCGGTTTCCTGTTCCTGCTTGTCCCGGCAACGATGACGGCAATTCTGCTGATGCCACGCTCGCGGAAAATCAATCTCATGCTGGCGATGCTTGTAATGGGCAACCTGGGCGGCTGGCTGGCATTGAACTGGCAGCCGTCCCATGAAACCCATGCCTGGCAAGACGCGCTTTCAGGCGATGTTCAACCCGCCAGGGATGACCAGATTGAAATGGGACGGTGGCTTGGAGAAAACGCCCAACCCACCCTCATCGACGATCGCTCGCTTTATCGGGCCATTTCGGCCCGCGGCCATGCGCGCAACCTGATTCTGCCGTTTTCCCATCAGTTCAAGAATGAGATGAAACGGCCACAGCCGCTTACCCAGCAGATCGTCGTCGCCAACCCCGCCAGGCCCGCAGCGGCTCTGGATCGCGTAACCCAGCAGTTCCCGGAACTCTTCTGGAATGGCACCCCGGGATACGACCTTGTCTATGACACGGGCGAGTGGCGCGTCTGGCGCAAACAGCCACAAACAAAGCCTTGATTGACGAGCACGCCCCATGAAAAGAATATTGACGCAATATCTCTTGTATGTCCTGGCAATGCCGCTGGCCGCCAGCGCGGGCGGCCATATGCGAAGCGGCGGAGAAAGCTTCGTATCGCTAGGCCTGAGCATGGACCTGGGCGACCGTATTTTCGACAAGAGCGGAAATACCCTCTCCAGCAGTTGCAGTCCAGGTCAATCTTTCAGCGCCTATGGCGAATATGGCTGGTCTTATTACACCACGCTGTTTGCAAGCGGATCCTTGCGCCACCAGAGCTGCGCCAGTGACGCAAAATGGGGGGTGGAAAGTGGCAAGATCGGGCTCGCACGCCGCCTCGATCCGTTTCGCAACACATGGGTGTGGGAGACGGCCCTTTTGCTGCCGAGCCGTCGTATCGGCAACCAGAGCGACAGCCGCGACGCCGTGGGCGTGACGGCAGGCCTGCACTACCATCCTCGCATTAACCCCTACGACCTCACCAACGAAATCAACCCGTTGCGGCCCAAATGGGATTTTGGCGCGAGCATCAAGGGCTGGTTTGACGGCTCGCCCCGGGAAGGCTCGGTCTATACGCAATACACCTTGCCATTGCGAGCAACCAGCTGGAATCTTGGCATCTGGGGCTGGTCGGCTCAAGCGGGCCTTGAATACAGCCAGTCACTTGGCGGAACCCGGTCCGCGACCCCGAATGCGGTGGACGACCAGGATGCCTTTCGAAGGCTGGATGCCAGTCTGTCCCTGCAGCATGCCATCGGAAAACATGAGAAGCTGGGTATGGCTTTGCAAACCAGTTTGACCGGAAAAAACACCGACGACACGAGCGCAATCAGAATCAGTTATGAAAAAACATTCCCTAAATAAGCTGCTGATCACACTTCTTATCGGTGTCACCCTGACCCAGGGTGCGCAGGCAGAAAGCATCCAGACGGCACCGGCCAAGCTGCACAGCGACTTGAACAAGGATGGTCACATCCATGCACCCGCGCGACACTGGCCAGCTGACGCCACCGTGGTCGCTCAAGCAGCCGCGGTTCGGGAAGTGCCGCCATCCAGCAAATCCGGAATTCACCCCCCCGTCGTTAGCCCTCCGGCTGCGGACTACGGTCTTGCGGGCGGCACACCGGTAGCGAGCAGCGAAATCCATCTGGAGATGGATTCCCGGGATGCCGAGGTGCTTTTTCGAAAAGAGCCTTTCGACGAATCGGCTTTCCCCGTTCGCCTGAAAATCGGCAACGGGTTGGTCGCAGGCGAGATCGCGGTCAAGGGCAGTTTCTCGCGCCGCTATCTCAAAAAATCCCTGTTGATCACCCTGCCCAAAGGACAGGCCTGGCAGGGTCACCGCCGGATCGCATTGAACGCCATGGCCACGGATCCGACCCAGGCCCGCGAATGGCTGGCCTGGGATCTTGCTCGCGCATTAGGCATGCACATCCCCCGGACGGGTTACAAGAAGCTTTATCTGAATGGTCGCTATATCGGTTTGTATTTCGACATCGAGTGGATGGACGACGTCATGTTCGATCGACTGGGCCTCGGTCATGGCGAGTTTTATCAGCCAGACGACAATACTTATTGTGGCGATTTCATGCCTGCCAACATTTCTCGCACGACATTTTGCTGGAAGAAAATATTCCCTCAAGGGGGAGACATGAGCGCGTTAACCAATCTGGCGAAGGCGCTTAACGACACGCCGGTGGAAAACTTCGACACCTGGCTGGATGAGCACTTTGACGCCCAGTCCGTCATCGACTGGCTGGTGATCAACACCCTCACCCAAAACGGTGACACCTACAACAAAAACTATTTCCTGCACTACGCGCCTGCCGAACAAAAGTGGCGGGTGATTCCCTGGGATTACGATCTGTCCTGGGGTCGTGTGGCGGATAACGCCCAGGCTTTCCCGAAGAATATTCATAACGAATTTTTCCAGTACCTTTACCCCCCGGTGGTCGGCGCGGAAAACCCGCTGAAAACCAAGATGCTCAAAAACCCGCGTCTGTATGCGCGTTTTCAGGCGCGCCTGAAAGAAGTGCTGACCCCCGGCGACACCCCGGCTTCCGGCTGGTACGAACCGACCGGTTTCCAGCGCCGGCTAGCCGATATCAAGGCACTGGTCGAACCGCTACTCGCCCAAGAAGCCTACCCCGCCCAGCAGCCGGGCGCCGCGTCAGCCCATTTTGACGCCTTGGCCTTTTTCAACGAATGGCGCTACCACACCCTTAAAGGCCTGTTGCTGGATCCTTCGCCCTTCGACACGCCACGCTGGCTGCCCTATACCAGCTATACGCCCTTAACGCCGCTTACCCCGGAAAGCCTTACACAACGCCGGACGCAACCCATGGATTTGATGGCCAACGAAGTCCTGGCCGCCCACGGAGAGAAAACCCCCTTCATGGAAAAACTACTGGCGTACCCTCTGGCTTTCGTCACCTTGCGGGAAGGACAGGCGCCCGTAAGGCTGACCGTTGAAACCGACCGTGAAACGCCTCCCAGCAGCCTGCCGCCAGGCAAATCGGCTTCGCAATGTATCGAGCGCACCTGGTTCGTCACATTGAAAAGCGAGCAACCCGCCCGTGTCGATCTGCAATTCGACTATCTGCAGGAAAGCTCCACCCGCCACGAGTTGGGCAGCGCCATCAAGGACGAAAGCCGCCTCACCTTATGGCGGCATGACGGCAAAACATGGCAGCAGACCCGCGCCGCAGTCAATCCCGTAGCCAATTATTTCAACATCGCAGCGCAACCGTTGGTGCCAGGAATTCTGAATCGCTACGTGGCATGCCAGGAAAATTAACCGGGTGGCCGCCCTTCATCAGCCTGACTCGACGCTGATGCGGAAGAAACACTAATCCTTGGTGTGCCCCGCATCGTCCACCGCGTTGGCCCGTTCCGCGCAAGTGGTCTGCGCCGCCGTAGACCCCGCATCTTTGCCCCCCTGACCCCACCTATGAATCAGAAATGTTGCGTGCAGGCAGCCGGGGGCTTCTATGCTGCACGTCGGGATATAGCGGGAATCGCCTTTGCTAAACGCGGCACCATGCCCCCTCTGGAAAACATGCCTTATCGCGCCCTCGTCTGGCTGCCTGCGCGCCTGATGCGGCATTTCGACAGTCACAGGTAGAATCAGCGCAACATCAATCAGGGAGCGCACTGTGGAATACCCCAAGGAAATCTTCAAGGCCTACGACATTCGCGGCATCGTCGGCAAGACCTTCACGTCGGAAATCGTCGAGGCCATCGGCCACGCCATCGGTTCCGAAGCGGTGGCGCGCGGCCAGCGCGAAATCTGCATCGGGCGCGATGGCCGCCTGTCGGGACCCGACATGGCCGCCGCCCTGGCGCGTGGCATCCAGAAGGCCGGCATCGGCGTGGTGGACCTGGGGATGGTCGCCACGCCGATGACGTATTTCGCGGCCTATCAATTGAAGACGGACAGCGCGGTGATGGTCACCGGCAGCCACAATCCACCCGACTACAACGGCCTGAAGATGGTGCTCGGCGGCGAAACCCTGTCGGGCGACACCATCCAGAAACTGCGCGAGCGGCTGGTGAACAACGATCTGGCGCACGGCGCCGGCAGCTACCGCGAATACGACATCGCCGGCGAATACCTCACGCGCATCGTCTCCGACGTCAAGCTCGCCCGCCCGATGAAAATTATCGTCGACTGCGGCAACGGCGTGCCCGGCGCATTCGCCCCCAAGCTGTACCGCGACATGGGCTGCCAGGTGGAGGAACTGTTCTGCGAGGTCGACGGCAACTTCCCCAACCACCATCCCGATCCTTCGCAGCCGGCAAACCTGCAGGACCTGATCGCCGCACTGAAAACCAGCGATGCTGAAATCGGCCTGGCCTTCGACGGCGACGGCGACCGCCTGGGGGTGGTCACCAAGGACGGCAGCATCATCTTCCCCGACCGCCAGCTGATGCTGTTCGCCGACGATGTGCTATCCCGCAACCCCGGCGCCGAAATCATTTTCGATGTGAAATCCACGCGCAAGCTGTTCGGCTGGATCCGCGAGCGCGGCGGCCGCCCGCTGCTGTGGAAGACCGGGCACAGCTTCATCAAGGCCAAGATGAAGGAAACCGGCGCGCTGCTGGCCGGTGAGATGTCGGGCCACGTGTTCTTCAAGGAGCGCTGGTACGGCTTCGACGACGGGATGTATGCCGGTGCGCGCCTGCTCGAATACCTCTCCAAACAGACCGACATCAACGCCACCCTGCATGGCCTGCCCGACACGCTGAACACGCCCGAGCTCAACATCAAGATGGCCGAGGGCGCGCATTACACGCTGATGGACACGCTGCAAAAAACCGCGCGCTTCCCGGATGCCCAGGAAATCATCACCCTCGACGGCCTGCGCGTGGAATACGCCGACGGCTTCGGCCTGGCGCGTCCGTCGAACACCACGCCGGTGATCGTGCTGCGCTTCGAGGCCGACAACGCCGACGCGCTGGAGCGGATCCAGGCCGACTTCCGCCGCGTGTTTCACGAGGCAGCGCCCGACCTCGCGCTGCCGTTCTGAGGGCCATTTTCCGGGGTGCCGCAGGAGAACGTCATCGACTGTCTGCTCTTCCAGGACTCCAAAGTCCGGGCCATTCCCCTCGACGACATCAGCGACCACGTCGACCAACCGGATCGTTTCATCTGGGTCGAACTGAAATCGCCCGACAGCCAGACCATCACCCGCCTGGGCGATGAGCTCGGGCTGCATGCGCTGGCGCTGGAAGATGCGATTTCCACCCACCAGCGCTCCAAGCTCGAGGAATATGAAGGGCACATGTTCATTGCGACGCGCACGGTGCAGTTATGCGACGCGCGCATGGAGATGGGCGAAACGCACGTGTTCGTCGGCAGCAATTATGTCGTCGCCATCCGCCACGACAGCGGCACGGGCTACCAGCGGGTGAGCGACCGCCTGCAGCGCCCCCCCAATGGCATCAAGGCGGCCACGCCCTATGCGCTATACCTGGTGCTCGACCTCATCGTAGACCGGTTCAGGCCAGTGATCGAAAGCATGCAGGAGCGGTTTCAGTCCCTCGAAAGCCAGTTGATCGGCAGCACAAAACCGGGGCGCGACATGCTGGAGCGGCTCTATGCAATGAAACGCGACCTGACCGCGCTGCGCGATGCCGCCGAACCGATGCAGGACATCACCCAGAACCTGATTCGCCTGCACCCGGAGTTGTCCACACGGGAACTCAAGGCCTATTACCGCGACATCCACGACCATGCGGCGCGGGTGTCGGCCACCATCGACCGCCTGCGCATGTCGACCTCAGACGCGATGCAGTTCCATCTCGCCTCACTGTCGCTGAAGCAGAACGAATCGGTGCAGAAGCTGGCCGGCTGGGGTGCGCTGCTGGCCTTGCCCACCGTGGTGTTCAGCCTGTACGGCATGAACTTCGCGGTGATGCCGGAACTGACGTGGCCGTGGGCCTACCCGGTGCTGCTGCTGGCGACCGGCGCGGCGGTCGCCTTGCTGTACCGGCGGCTGAAGCGGCGCGGCTGGATTTAGGGAAACCCTTTATCCGCGAAGGAACGCGAAGAGCGTCGTAAATGGTTCAGCGGCATAAACCCGGATTTTTCATTGGCGCGAGATGCTTTGGGTAGGGTGCACTCTGTGCACCGATTGACATCCGAAGGTGTCACGGAGCGCACCCTACGCGCCATAAATCGTCGAATGAACAATCCGGGATAAAAGCTTTTTCATCCGCGCCCTTCGCGGATGAAAGTTTTTCACCCTCAACGCCACACCGCACGCGCATAGCGGATGCGCGTGCCCGCCGCTTCGTCGCGGTCCAGCCACACCACATGCAGCGATCCGGCGGCATCCAGCGCCGCCGCCGGGTCGGATTGCGCGCCCGGCCCCGACGCAGCGGGCACCGCCACGTCGTCGCCGAAGGCCTTGCCGTCCCACTCGGACAGCCACACATCCGGCGTGCCGTCGCGGGCGTCGTCCCACAGCGCCAGCAGCCGGCCACTGGCGTCGCCGACGACCGTCGCATGCCACTGCACCATGTTGTCTCCGAAGCTGTCCTGCACCCGGATATTCTTGCCGAAACGGCGCGTCCCGCCATCCAGCGCCGCATACACGTCATAGCCGGAAAGGAAGTCGCGCTTGTCGAGCCAGGCCGCAGCGATGCCCTTTTCGCCCCAGGCCGCGAGCGTCGGGCGCATCGCGCCGGTGCCCGCACCCAGCCCGTCCACGCCGCCGCTGGCCTGGTCGGTCAGGCGTGCCGGCCGCGCAAAGCGGCGGCCATCGCGGCTGTAGCTCACCATCGGCACCGTGTGGTGGTTGCGCCGGTCCTCCCACGCCACCGTCACGCTGCCGTCCCCCTTGGCGGCCAGCGCCGGCCAGCCCTGTTCGTCGGATGGCTTTTTCGCTTCGACCGGCCGCCGTGTCTTCATGCTGAGCGCATCCCCTTCCAACGCCAGCCGGGCGACAACGATGCGCCGGAAGCGCCCGGCCTGCTCGGCCCACGCGGCATACATCCGCTCTCCCGCCACGGCCAGCGTGACCTGTGCCGCCTCGGCGTCGGACAGCTTCAGTACCGCGCCGCCGGGCAGCACCCGCGCATGCGCCCTGCCGGCTTCTTCCCACGCCGCCACAAAGCGCCCCTCGCCGAGGGCTGCCACCACCGGTTCGTAGCAGTCACCCTGGCTCAGCCGGATTTCCGGCTGGAAGGCCGCCGCGGCCGCAGGCTTGGTCGCCAGATAGCACTGCGGGCTGCCGTCGCGGTTGTCTTCCCACACCACAGCCACGGTGTCGCCCGATACCGCGACGCCGCGGCGGTTGGCCGATTCCAGATGCGGGAAAATCGCCGCACCGCGGACCGAATTGACAGTGAGCGGCGCGCTCCATTCCCACGCAGCCTGCGCCGGCCACGCCAGCAGCGCCAGCAGCAGCGCCGCCGCCCTCACGACTTGTCGCCCAGGAATTCGAGCAGGGACTTCTGTTTGTAATGCCCGTCGCGCACAAAGCGGTCGTAATCGCGGAAATCCTGCACCGTCTTGAAGCCGGGAATCTGCACGATCCTGTCGCCCTGCGGCGTCAGGTACACAAACAGCGGCGTGGCAAAGGCCTGCAGCCGCACCCCCAGTTCAGCCTCGGTGATGCGCTCGCCGGAGGGCAGCGTCAGCCGCTTGCCCGATTCGGCGTCGACATACACCAGCACGTAGTTTTTCGTGTACAGCTTTTTCAGTGACGCATCGGAGAAGGTCTGCTTGTTGGTGTGGTCGCACCACCCGCAGCCGTAGCGCCCGAAGTAGAGAAAGATCGGCTTGCCGCTCGCGCGCGCCGCCTTGAGGCCGGCATCAAAACCGACGAACGGGTAACCCGGCGGCGGGTCGGCCAGCACCGTCGTTGCCCACAAAAAGCTTGCCGCCAGCAGTATCCCGATCCGTTTCATTCCGCTTTCCTCCTCCACGTAGTCTGCATTCTGATAAATTCAGGTCCTCGCGCAATCCTCTTTTATGACCACATGACCCACGACTCCCTCCGCATCGGCCTCGTTTCCATCAGCGACCGCGCCAGCAGCGGCATCTACGAAGACCGTGGCCTGCCCGCACTCGAAGCCTGGTTCGGCGAAGTGCTGGCCAACCCCGCGCAATTCGTCACCCGGCTGATTCCCGACGAGCAGGCGGGGATCGAAGCCACGCTGATCGAGCTGGCCGACATTGAGCGCTGTTCGCTCATCCTCACCACCGGCGGCACCGGCCCGGCGCCGCGCGACGTCACCCCGGAGGCGACGCTGGCGGTGGCGCACAAGGTGCTGCCCGGCTTCGGCGAGCAGATGCGCGCGGTGTCGCTGAAGTACGTGCCGACCGCGATCCTGTCGCGCCAGGTCGGGGTGACGCGCGGCGCCAGCCTGATCCTCAACCTGCCGGGGCAGCCCAAGGCGATCAAGGAAACGCTCGACGGCATTTTCGCCGCCGTGCCCTACTGCATCGATCTCATCGGCGGGCCCTACCTCGAAGCGCGCGCCGACACGATCGCCGTGTTCCGCCCGAAATCCGCGCTGCGGCCGCCCGCATGACGGTGCTCGACGCGCTGGCGCGCACCCTGCGCGACCTCTTCAACCTGCGCGTGCTGTGGGTGGTGGTGTGGCCGATGCTGCTCGCCGTGCTGCTGTGGCTGGTGCTGGGGGTGACGTTCTGGGGCACCTTCTCCGACTGGATCGCGCAGGGGCTCGACGCCATCGGCATCCAGACCTGGCTGGCCGAGATCGAACCGGCCTGGATCGCCCATGGTATTCAAGCGCTCTTGCACCTCATGCTGTTCGTGCCGCTGGTGATGCTGACCGCGCTCGTCATCACCGCGCTGTTCGGCATGCCCGCGCTGATCCGCGTGGTGGCCGGGCGGGATTATCCCGAACTCAGGCGCGAAAACGGCGGCGGCCTGGTCGGCAGCCTGTGGAACGCCGTCGTCGCAATCGCCTTGTTCGCTGCCCTGTGGCTGGTGACGCTGCCGCTGTGGCTGATCGGCATCGGCGTGATCGTGCCCTTCGTGGCCGCCGCGTACCTGAACCAGCGCCTGTTCCGCTACGACGCCATCACAGAACACGCCAGCGCCGAAGAAATGGCGGCGCTGTTCAGGAGCGAGCGGACTGGCTGGTGGGGACTGGGCCTGCTGACCGGGCTGGTGCAGTTCGTCCCCCTGCTCAACCTGCTGGGGCCGGTGTTCGCCGCGCTGGCCTTCATCCACTTCGGCCTGGGGCGGCTCAACCAGCGGCGCCGTTCAGCGGTCTGAGTCAAAGCGCCGCCTGAAGCCCTCGTCGACATTGATCTCGTGGGCAGTCATCGCACCCATCACGCACTGCTCCAGGCTGGGCGGCATCAACAGCCGGCCGGCGGCGTCCACCAGCCGCCCGGCCATGATCTCGGCCTCGCGGCGCGGCAGATGCGGCGGCAGTTCGGGCTCGGCATAGCCCTGTGGATAGGCCGGCATGCCCCCGGCAACGTATTTGTCCGTCGCCCCCAGCGTATGCAACAGCTCGTGCGCGATGACGATATTGTTCTGCCCCATCTGCCGGGAGTCGGCAAAGGCATGCACCACGCCGATCAGGCCTTTCTGCAAGCCCAGCGAATGTTCCAGCGCCAGGCCGTCCTGCGGCGCGTGATACAGCACGAACAGCTTGATCGTGCCCAGCTGCGGCAACCACGCGTCCGACTGCCGGTACACCCACCAGCGCAGCTGCAGGCTCCAGAGAACGGCTTTCAGGACGCTGCCGTCGCGCGGCGGCGCCGGCGGTTTCTGCATTGACTCCGGCAGCAAGGTGACCTGCATGGCCGGCGACTGCTTCACCCCGTAACGTGCCGTCTCGCGTTCGAGAAAGGCATTGATGTCGTTGAAATCGCTCGCCTGCAGCGCGCGGATCGTCTCTGCCGCCGATACCGAGCCATCGCCGTTGACCGGGATCACCGCCACCGCCAGCGGCGCCCGCCAGGCGCGCACCATGGACCGCTCCAGCCAGGTCATGCCGGCCGCGGCGGCCAGCACACCCAGCAGCAACAGGATTCGAATTCGGCGGAAAGTCATTTGCGACTTTCGCGGATCAATCCGCTTTCTGCATCGCCTCGCGGATCGCCCGGAAGATCTCGCGGAAAGCCTTGGGCGGCTTGTTGCGCGCCGCCTCGTCGCGCGCATTGCGGATGATCTGCCGCAGATGCGTGGCATCGGTTTCGGGATATTTATTGAGGAAAAGCGTCAGCGCCTCATTGTCGGCGATGAGCTTGTCGCGCCACTTCTCAGCCTGGTGCAGCTTGGCGGTTTCCGCCGCCGACACGCCGTTGAAGGCATCGAGCTGCGCCTGGATCGGCTCTGGATCGACGCCGCGCATCAGCTTGCCGATGTATTGCTTCTGCCGCCGCAGCGCGCTGTTCTGGGTAATCTTGCGGCAGGCGGCCACCGCCGCGCGCAGCTCATCCGGCAGCTCGATGCGCTTGAATTGCGCGTCGGGCAGCTTGACCAGCAGCGTGCCGAGGTCCTGCAAGGCCTCGACGTCGCGCTTCTTCTGGCTCTTGCTGGGACCGTCATAGACGTCATCGGGGTCGAATTCCAACTCTGCATCGGGATCAATCAGGCGCACGGCGGGTCTTTCGGTTGCTGTTATGATCGTCATTGTAGTTTCTGACCACCCAAAACGCGCTGCCCCGAACCGTATTGCACCCCACTTTACTTTTGTAAGCCGACATGTCCCGCTCCCAATTCAGCTACACCCGCGACCAGCTCATTGCCCTCTCCCGGATCGTCATCGAGCACGCCGCCCGACAGGGGGCCACCGCCGCCGACACCGAAATCTCCGAGGGCGTCGGCCAGAACGTCAGCGTGCGCCAGGGCGAAATCGAGACCATCGAGTACAACAAGGACAAGGGCGCTGGCGTCACTGTCTATATCGGCCAGCGCCGCGGCCATGCCTCGACCTCGGATTTGTCGGAAGCGGCGCTGAAGAGCGCGGTGGAAAAAGCGCTGACCATCGCGCGCTACACCGCCGAGGACGATGCGGCCGGCCTGCCCGACGCCGACCGGCTGGCGAAGGACGTGCCCGACCTTGACCTCTACCACCCGTGGCCGCTTTCCGTCGAGGAAGCCGCCGAGCGCGCCAAAGCCTGCGAGGCGGCGGCGCTGGCGGTCGACAAGCGGCTGACCAACTCCGAAGGCGCGGGCGTCAGCCTGCACACCTCGCAGTTCATCTACGCCAACAGCCTCGGTTTCTGCAACGGCTACGCCGGATCGCGTCACGGCATGTCGGTCGCCGTCATCGGCGAGGACAAGGGCGCGATGCAGCGCGACTACTGGTACACCAGCGCGCGCAATGCCAACGACCTGGACTCCGCCGAGTCCGTCGGCCGCATCGCCGGCACCCGCACCGTGCGCCGGTTGAACGGCCGCAAGCTCGACACCCGCACCTGCCCGGTGCTGTTCGAGGCGCCGATCGCCACCGGTCTGATCGGCAATTTCGTCGCCGCAGTCTCCGGCAGCAGCCTCTACCGCAAGTCCTCGTTCCTGCTCGACAGCCTGGGCCAGCAGGTGTTCGCCCCGCGGGTGACCATCCGCGAGCTGCCCTTCATCCCGGGCGGCCTCGGCAGCGCGCCGTTCGACAGCGAAGGCGTCGCCTGCCTCGAACGCGACGTCGTCAAGGACGGCGTGCTGCAGGGCTATTTCCTGTCGACCTACTCGGCAAAGAAGCTCGGCATGACCACGACCGGCAACGCCGGCGGCAGCCACAACCTCATCGTCACCCCCGGCGAACACGACCTCGACGGCCTGTTGAAGCAGATGGGCACGGGACTCCTGGTCACCGAGCTGCTCGGCCACGGCGCCAACATGGTCACCGGCGACTACTCGCGCGGCGCCGCAGGCTTCTGGGTCGAGAACGGTGAAATCCAGTACCCGGTCGAGGAAGTCACCATCGCCGGCAACCTGGCCGACATGTTCAAGGGAATCGTCGGCATCGGCCGCGACATCGAGCGGCGCGGTTCGAAGCAGGTCGGCTCCATCCTGATCGACAGGATGACGGTGGCGGGCAACTGACATGGTCCATGCGCATCGTTTTTTCGTTGCGCTCCTTGTACTGTTTCTGGCCGCGTGCGACCGCGCGCCGACGCTGCCGAAGCTCAATGCGAACGACGTCATCGTCGCCTTCGGCGACAGCCTCACCCACGGCACCGGTGCCAGCGCAGACACCGCCTATCCTGCCGTGCTGGCGTCGCTCACCGGGCACGCCGTGATCAACGCCGGGGTGCCCGGCGACACCACCGCCTCGGCTTTGCAGCGCCTGCCCGCAGTGCTGGAAGAACACCAGCCGCGCCTGGTGCTGCTGTGCCTGGGCGGCAACGACATGCTGAGAAAGCAGTCCGAATCCGCCACCGAAAACAACCTGCGCCTGCTGGTGCAGACCATCCGCGCCAGCGGCGCCAACGTGGTGCTGATCGGCGTGCCCGCACCGAAGCTGTTCGGCGGCGCACCGGACTTCTACGCCCGCGTCGCCGAGGACATGGGCCTGCCGCTGGAGCAGGACATCTTCAGCGACGTGCTGAAGGACAACCGCCTCAAGTCCGACCCCATCCACGCCAACGCCGCCGGCTACCGCGTGGTCGCCGAGCGGCTGGCCGAATTCCTGCGTGAGGCGGGGGCGCTGTGAATCCAAAAACGTTCATCCGCGAAGGACGCGAAGTGGCGCGAAGTAAAAAAACCGGGACCACTATTCTTCCTGGCTTTATCTTCGCGTTCCTTCGCGCCCTTCGCGAATAAAAAAAGTTTTCCCGCATGAACGCCCTCCTCGCCCTCGCCCGCCTGATCGACGCGCTGACCGAACGCATCGGCCGCGTCGTCATCTGGCTGGTGCTCGCCGCCACGCTGATTTCGGCGGGCAACGCGCTCAGCCGTTATCTGCTCGGCGCAAGCTCGAATGCCTGGCTGGAAATCCAGTGGTACCTGTTTGGGGCGATGTTCCTGCTGGCGGCGGGCTATACGCTGAAGCACAACGGTCATGTGCGCATCGACATTTTCTACAACCGCCTCAGCCCGCGCGGGCAGGCATGGGTCGATTTGCTCGGCGGCCTGCTGTTCCTGCTGCCGATGGCGCTGCTGCTGGCCTGGCTGGCATGGCCGATGTTCCATGAGGCCTGGGTGACGCACGAAATGTCGCCCGACGCCGGCGGACTCGTGCGCTGGCCGGTGAAACTGCTGCTGCCGGCAGGATTTTTCCTGCTCGCGCTGCAGGGGGTGGCCGAAGTGATCAAACGGGTCGGCGTGCTGTCCGGGCACCTGGAACTGCCGCGCGAAGCGACGGAAAAGGAAGTCTGATGGACGCCGAAATTCTGGCGCCACTGATGTTTCTCGGACTGGTGGCCTTCCTGCTGCTGGGCTATCCGGTGGCGTTCGCGCTCGCCGCCAACGGCCTGTTGTTCGCCGGCATCGGCATCGCTACAGGGCTGTTCGATCTCTCGCTGCTCTCCGCCCTGCCCGAGCGCGTCTACGGCATCGTCGCCAACCCGACGCTGCTGGCGATCCCCTTCTTTGCCTTCATGGGGCTGATCCTCGAACGCTCCGGCATGGCCGAAGACCTGCTCGACACCATCGGCCAGCTGTTCGGCTCATTAAAAGGCGGTCTCGCCTACGCGGTGATCCTGGTCGGCGGCCTGCTCGCCGCCACCACCGGCGTGGTCGCCGCCACCGTCATCGCCATGGGCCTGATCTCGCTGCCGGTGATGCTGCGCTACGGCTACGACAAGCGGCTGGCCTCCGGCGTCATCACCGCCTCCGGCACGCTGGCGCAGATCGTGCCGCCGTCCCTGGTCCTGATCGTGCTGGCCGACCAGCTCGGCGCCTCGGTCGGCGACATGTACAAGGGCGCGCTCGTCCCCGGCCTGGCGCTGGTGGGGCTGTATCTGCTTTATGTGTTCGGCGTGACGCTATTCAGGCCCCACGCCGCCCCCGCCATGCCGGCCTCGGCGCGCACCCTGCACGGCACGGCGCTGCTGCTGCGGGTGCTGACCACGCTGGTGCCGCCGCTGGTGCTGATCTTCCTGGTGCTCGGCACCATCTTCCTCGGCGTCGCCACCCCAACCGAAGGCGGCGCGATGGGCGCGGCCGGTGCGCTGCTGCTGGCGCTGGCGCGCGGGCGCCTTTCCCGCCTGCAATTGACGCAGGCGATGGACAGCACCACCCGCCTCACCACCTTCGTCATTTTCATCCTGATCGGCTCGACCATTTTCACCCTGGTGTTCCGCGGGCTCGACGGCGACGTCTGGGTCGAGCATCTGTTCAACCAGCTGCCCGGCGGCGTGCTCGGCTTTCTCATCGTGGTCAACCTGATGGTGTTCACGCTGGCGTTCTTCCTCGACTTCTTCGAGATCGCCTTCATCGTGGTGCCGCTGGTGGGGCCGATCGCCTACAAGCTGGGCATTGACCCGATCTGGTTCGGCGTCATGCTCGCGGTCAACATGCAGACCGCCTTCATGCATCCGCCGTTCGGCTTCGCCCTGTTCTACCTGAAGAGCGTCGCGCCGAAGTCGATCCGCACCGCCGACATCTACCGCGGCGCAATTCCCTTCCTCGTCATCCAGCTCCTAATGGTCGCCGTGGTGCTGGCCTTCCCGCAGGTGGTGCTGCGCGACGCGCCGGTCGACGCCAGCAGCGTCACCGAAATCCCCATCGAGGTCGACCCCGACGCCTACTACCTGCCGGCCGAGTGGCGCTGACGACCTTTTAGCCCGGATTTTTCATGAATCCGGGCTAAAATTCGTCTTTCTGTTAGTTAAATAGGCGCCTCAAGATCATGTCCGAACTCCTCATCGAAGACCTCACCGTGGGCAGCGGCGACACCGCCACCGCCGGACAATCCGTTTCCGTGCATTACACCGGCTGGCTCACCGACGGCCAGAAGTTCGATTCCAGCCTCGACCGCAACGATCCGTTCGAATTCCGCCTCGGCGCGGGCCAGGTCATTCCCGGCTGGGACCAGGGCGTGGCCGGCATGCAGGTCGGCGGCAAGCGCAAGCTCACCATCCCACCGGAACTGGGGTACGGTTCCCGTGGCGCCGGCGGCGTGATTCCGCCCAACGCGACGCTGGTGTTCGAAGTGGAACTGTTGGGTATTCGCTAAGTCTATCTTTCAGTTTCCAACCAGGAGGGAAGGGGGCTAGCCATGCTGGCTGCCCCCTTCCCTCCTGTGCTTTTATAGACAGGTAATATCCCCCCATGACACAAGCCCTGTTTTCCCACCGCAAGCACTGGGCGGCACGCCTCGGCACCGCGCCCTTCCTGCCGATGTCGCGCGCCGAGATGGCCGCGCTCGGCTGGGACGCCTGCGACGTGATTCTCGTCACCGGCGACGCCTACATCGACCACCCCAGCTTCGGCATGGCGCTGGTGGGGCGGCTGCTGGAAGCGCAGGGCTACCGCGTCGGCATCATCAGCCAGCCCGACTGGCATTCGGCCGACGCCTTCCGCGCGCTGGGCCAGCCGACGCTGTATTTCGGCGTCACCGCGGGCAACATGGATTCGATGGTCAACCGCTACACGTCCGAGCGCAAGACCCGCTCCGACGACGCCTACACCCCCAACGCCGAACCCAACAAGCGCCCCGACCGCGCAGTCACCGTCTATGCGCAGCGCTGCCGCGAAGCCTTCCCCGGCACCCCGGTGATCATCGGCTCGATCGAGGCGAGCCTTCGCCGCATCGCGCACTACGACTACTGGTCGGACACCGTGCGCCGCTCGGTGCTGCCGGACTCCAAGGCCGACCTGCTGATTTTCGGCAATGCCGAGCGTGCGCTGCTGGAGGTCACCCACCGTTTGGCCCGCGGCGAAAAAATCGGCGACATCCACAACCTGCGCGGCACCAGCTTCATGGTGGCGCGCGACTGGAAGCCTGAAGAAAACTGGCTGGAAGTCGCCTCGACCGAGCTCGACACCCCCGGCGTCATCGACGCCCACGTCGACCCCTACGCGATGACGCCGGACGGCCCTACCGCGCAGACGCCCGAGGGCGCCGACACGATCAAGACAGCGCCGATCCGGATCATGTCCAAGGCCGAGCGCCTCGCCGCCCGCCAGGACATGCGCGCGCGCACCGTGATCCGGCTGCCCGATTACGACCAGGTGAAGAACAACCCGTCGCTGTACGCCCACGCCTCGCGCGTGCTCCACCTCGAATCCAACCCCGGCAATGCGCGCGCGCTGCGGCAGGCGCACGGCGAGCGCGACGTCTGGCTGAACCCGCCGCCGATTCCGCTTTCCACGCCGGAGATGGACGCGGTGTACGACCTGCCCTACGCGCGTGCGCCGCACCCGAGCTACGGCGACGCCAAGATTCCGGCGTGGGAGATGATCCGTTTCTCGATCAACATCATGCGCGGCTGCTTCGGCGGCTGCACCTTCTGCTCGATCACCGAGCACGAGGGCCGTATCATCCAGAGCCGCTCCGAAGATTCGGTGATCCGCGAGATCGAGGCCATCCGCGACAAGACGCCCGGCTTCACCGGTGTGATTTCCGACCTTGGCGGGCCGACCGCCAACATGTACCGCATGGCGTGCAAGTCGAAAGCCATCGAGAGCGCCTGCCGCCGCTTGAGTTGCGTGTTCCCCGACGTCTGCGAAAACATGCTGACCGACCACACGCCGCTGATCCATATGTACCGTCGCGCGCGCGCGCTGCCCGGCATCAAGAAGATCCTCATCAGCTCTGGGCTGCGGTACGACCTCGCGGTGCGCTCGCCCGAATACATCAAGGAGCTGGTGCAGCACCACGTCGGCGGCTATCTCAAGATTGCGCCCGAGCACACCGAGGCCGGGCCGCTGTCGAAGATGATGAAGCCCGGCATCGGCGCCTACGACCGCTTCAAGGACATGTTCGAGGCCGCCTCCAGGGCGGTCGGCAAGAAGCAGTACCTGATTCCCTACTTCATCGCGGCGCACCCCGGCACTACCGACGAGGACATGCTGAACCTGGCCATCTGGCTGAAGAAGAACGACTTCCGCCTCGACCAGGTACAGACCTTCCTGCCGACGCCGATGGCGTTGGCGACGACCATGTATCACACCGAGAAGAACCCGCTGAAGAAGGTGCTGGGCGGCAAAGGCGAGGCGGTATCCGTCGTCAGGCAGGGCCGCACGCGGCGCCTGCACAAGGCCTTCCTGCGCTATCACGACGCGGACAACTGGCCGCTCTTGCGCGAGGCGCTGAAGGAAATGGGGCGCGACGATCTCATCGGCAACAGCAAGAAACACCTCATCCCGCTGTTCCAGCCCGCCGGCACCGGCAGGCAGCCTGAAGGCACGCGCACGCCGCGCGCCGAAGGCGGCCGCGCCAAGCCCAGCGCAGGCAAGCCCGGCGCATCCAAACCCGGCGCGACCAGATCCGGTGCGGGCAAGGGCGCGCCAACCAAATCCGGCACGGACAAGCCGACGTCGGGCAAGCCCGCCCCCACCAGCCGCGGCCGCCCGCCGCAGGTGCCCAAGCATCCGCTCAGCCAGCGCCGCGGCAAATCACGGTAAGTCTTTGTGGGAGGGGCGTCCTCACCCCGAATTTCGCGCCTTTGCAATCACCAACCATTCGGGGTAAGGACGCCCCTCCCACAACACCCAACACCGCTTTTTGAATCCTGCTTCCAACATGACCACGCCCAGCGACCTCCTCCGCGCCAAGCTCAACCTCGAAACCGCCCAACTCGGCTGGTCCGAACTCGAACGCCACTTCGCGCGCGGCGTGGTCATCAAGATAGCCCCCGGACTGGACCTGGTCGATGCAGCGCTCAGCGTCGCCGAGAACAACGCCGCCACCGTGGAAGCCTGGCTGGCCGAGGGCCGCATCGCGCGCGCCGAACTCGCCGACGCCGAGGACTGGCATGCACGCCAGCCGATGTTTTGGGCGGTGGTGGTGGCGCCGTGGGTACTGGTGCAGGAAGCGCTGAAGAGGCTGGATTCGTAACGCACAAAAAAACAGGGCTGGTGTTGAGCACACGCTGGCTCGGTTTTTCGGTCCCCACCCAAAAACTTAAGCGATGGCGCATCTGGCAACACCTCCCTTCTTTCTGGCCAGATTCGCTCAAACTTTTAGTTCACCTAACTTAATTCTATGCGCCATTCGTGTGAGGCCATTACTGTCACGAATTTCCAATCTGAGTTGTGGCGCCATACCCCAATCGATCTCAATGACGCCGAAATTCGCTTCCCGTAATGCTTCACCGACACGAAGGTCATTGGGGGGCAATACCGGCCAGACCTCTGTCAGCCCACTGGAAGTCAGGTCATAAAGCGGATAGGGCACGTTCACATCGAGCCGTGACAACTCAGCGTAGTGGGTATCTCCGCTGAGAAAAATCACCCCATTGGCGCGGGTATTTCGGATGAGTTCGATCAGACGCTGATGGTCGCGCGCATAGTTGGTCCACCCCTCCCATCCGGGGAAGTCAGCCAATACCTGCAGGCCAGATGCGATGATCCTGACGTCGGCAGGAATCTTCAGTTGGGCTTCCAACCAACGCCATTGGCGCTCGCCTAACATGGTCGCCTTCTGGTCCGGATTACGGGCGTAAGGACCGGGGACGGGCTTGCCCGCCTGTTCGAGTTCCTTGGCCCATACGTCATAAGCCTTGCCACCCAAATCAAGCTTGAGAATTGGTGTGCGATTGAAGCGCACGTCGGGCATGATGATTTGCACACGTCGGCCGCGTGAGCCGAAGAGGTAAGAAGCGTAGATTCCGTCTTGGGTGCGCCGGGGCGAGTCTGCGGGTTCGCCCCAGAAATCGCAGAATATCCTGCGCGATTCTTCCTTCATGGGGTATTCCACGCCCGCATCATTCTCGCCATAGTCGTGATCATCCCAAATCGCCAGGTGCGGCACTGTTTCGCGCAGCTCCTTTACCCCAGGGATGGCGCCGAAACGCGCGTATTTCTCGCGTAGCACGTTCATGTCCCGCGTGTCGCCATAAATGTTGTCGCCCAGAAACAGGAACAAATCCGGCCGTGTCGCGATAATGCTGTTCCAGATTGGTTGTTCCTTACTCTCCTTGGCACAGGAGCCGAAGGCGATCCTCGTCACACTCTTCCCGGGGGGGATTTGCGGCGGTCTGGAGCCGTGGTTGGCGGCCTGTGCGGTGTGGTTAACGTTTAAACCGATGCCTGAGGCGGCGGCCAAGGCAGTGGCGGCCTTGAGAAAATTGCGGCGTGCGGATGTCTCGTTCATGAGGTTCTCCAGAATTTAATTAGCGCGTCAGCGGTGAGCCAGATAGCGCAGCGAAGCACGCTTGATCTGGGCGCTCACCTGTGTGGCCTTGGCATTGAAAAAGTTGCTGAACATGAAGGCAAACAGCGCAATGGCGATGCCGAACGCCGTGGCAAACAATGCCGCGCCGATACCCCTTGAGACCATGACCGGGTCGGAATTCCCTCCCCCCTGCGAAAGCGCGAGAAAGGCATCGACAATGCCGAAAATGGTGCCAAGCAGGCCCATCAATGGGGCCATGGTGGCGATGGTCTCCAGTATCCAGAGCCGGGCATTGATGGTTGGCTGGGCATCGGCAAACTGCGCTTGCACCAGATATTCCATGTCGTCCTTGGCCAATTGCCCCGATTTGATGACTTCACGAATGGCAATAACCTGTGGGCTTTTTGCGTCGACAAACTTGTTGAGGACTTCTTCCCTGAGATTGCCGTCAACGAGATGAGAGCGTATGTACGCTTCCATCGCGCGACCTTCGCTGAGTGCGCTGCTAAAAAAAATGCCACGCTCGATGGCCACGAAGAGCAGCAGGAGGGTCATGCCGCCCATCGCCCACATGATGGCCTGGTGGAGTAAGTCGTAAGTCATAGTCGATTCCGAATTAAAGAAGCGGGAGGGGCTTTCCCTCCCGCCTGAGTGGCTTAGAACTTGGCAGTGGCGTTGACGAAGAACTGACGCGGTGCGCCAACCTGCAGGGTCTGCAGGTCGCCCGTTGCATCGTAGGCGTAACCATTGGTGCCCACCGTCGCGATGTACTCCTTGTCGAGAAGATTGGTGACGTTGACCTGGAGGGCAAGCTCCTCCAGCATCCCGACCTTCTTCATACGGTAGCCCGCCCCAAGGTTCCACAGGGTGTAGCCGGGCGCCGAGGCATCATTGCGGTACGTGTAGAAGCGCTCGGACTGATAGACCCCGCCCAGCTTGGCAAACCAACCGTTATCGTTGTAGGCCAGCTCGGTTTTGAGCATGGCTTTGGGCACACCGACAACCTGCATGCCAGCCACTTCGCGCAGCGTTTCACCTGTGTAGTAGTCGTCCTTGTACTCGGTTGAGTTCACGCTCAAGGCGTTGTACCAGGCCCACTTAGGCGTCACCTTCCAGTTGATGCCAGCCTCGGCGCCAGTCGACTCTACCTTGCCGACGTTACCGATGGCGCTGACGCAGGTCAGGATGCCAGGGCAAACCGAAATGCTCTGCAGACGGTCATTGAAGATGACATGGTAGACGCTGAACAGACCTTCAATGTTGCCGCCGTGGTAACGCCAACCGGCTTCGTAGGTGCGCGAGGTCTCGGGTTCCAGCGTGTCCTTGATCGCGTCAAAGCCGGCCTGGGTCATGCCAGTGAATATGTTATACACACCGCGCATGTTGTCGGCGGCCCCAGCGAATAGCTCGTGCTGCTCGTTCACGCGGTAGTTCATACTGATTTGCGGTAGAAAATTTTTCTCCGAAGTGAAACTTCCAGATGCGCGGTCTGCGGTGCCCCCGACCTGCTGGCCGGTGATCTTCACCTTCGAAGACTTGAAGCCAACATTCAACTTCAGCCGTTCGGCAAGTTGCATGGTGTCCTGCAGGTGGAATTGGGTGGTTTCCTCATTGATGTCATGATCCCAGTCGGTTTGAAACCAGTCGTCGCGCTGCTGCTCGTAGGGCGAGCGTGGATCGGTAACGCTGGTCGCGTAGTAGCGGCGCGCCACGCTGAAGTCGTCGTCTTCATACCAGATTCCGGCGTTAACCTTATGCATGCCGCCCGTCCATGTCAGCGCGGTCAGGATGCCCGGGCGGTCAATGTCGTATTCGGTTGTGCGCAGGGCCGGGGTGTCGGTGACGGGACTGAGCACAGCCGGGGTATACCACTCGCCCGTGCCCTCGTTGGTATGTTTGTAGAGGGTGGTCTTCCAGCGCAGGCCTTCGGCGACCTTGGCATCCAGCGTAGCGCCCATGAGCAGATCCTCGCGCACGCCCGATCCGGCATAGTAGGCATCCCATTTCGAGGTTTCCCCTCGGGTCCAGATGCCATTTGCGGAGTCGATAGCAGCCTGCCAGTTCGGATGGTAGTTGTCCCACGTGTAACCGAGACGACTGATCATCTCGGGCGACAGGTCCTGGTAGTCGATCTCAGCCCGGCTCGACCAGTTCACGAAAGCAGAGAACTTGCTCTCGCCGAAGAATTGCACGAACTTTGCGTTAGCCTGTTCGCTGCGATGCTCGCCCTCGCCTTTCCATTTTTCCGAGTTCTGGTTGACATAACTCAGGTTCAGTTTGCCGCCGAGATCAAACTTCCCGGTATCGAGTTTGACGTAAGTACGCCGAGCATTGTTGCTGCCAAACATTTGTGCGCCGGTTACGCCAAACTCGTCGCTAGGGTCCATCGAATAGAACTGGATCGTGCCGCCCAGGTTGCTGGTCGACGCCGTATCCACTGCACCGGTTCCGGGTGAGAGTTGCACACGGCCAACATTTTCGCTAATGACGGCGCGGGAAATATGCAGACCGTTATGGTTGCCATAGCTCAAGTCGCCAAGAGGGACGTCGTCCAAGGTGTAGCCGAGTTGCCCACCGCCAAAGCCACGCACGCGGAAATCGGTCGACCATTCATAAGAACCGAAGGGGTCGGAGGACTGGAAACTCACGCTAGGCAGCTTCTCCAGCACCTTGAGCGGGCTGGTACCCGGCACAGATTGCTGGATGTCGCTGCGACTGATGGTGTTGACCTGACGGGTCTGACCTGCGCCGAACACGGTAATGGCTTCGGTCTCGACAACCTCGGCAAAGCCAGCGGCAGGATTTAGCACGGCCAGCACTGCACTGGCTATGACAAGTCGTTTGAACGGGGGAAGCGAGTGAGACATTTTTTTCCTTTCCTTATGGGATTACTGGATGGGACTACTCAAGATTGAACTCAATCCGGGTTCGGAAAACCTGCTCCTTCAGCGCAACCCAGGCGTCCTCCGGTATCGGCTCGAAACGAGTTCGGCGAACGGCCCGTAGCGCAGCCTGATCAAGCAGGGAATGTCCGCTTGAGCGATCTACCTCGGCACGTATCAGGCGCCCCCCTCTGTCGATGACGTAAACGACGACCACGCTACCGGTCATGCTCATCTGCAAGGCTTCTTCCGGATAGTTCTTGTTGCGATTGATCAAGGCCCTGGCCCGAGCCTGATAACCTCCTTCCGCGGCAGGATTGCTGCGCGGTGCCTCTGGCATGGTCACGGGTACCGGCGGGGTGGCCACGGGTGGCTGTGGCGGGCCCATCGGAACAAGCACCGGTGGCGGAACCTCAACCACAGGAACTGGCGCCGGCGAAGGCGGGACAGTCTCGATCTGCGGAATTGGTGGCATGGGCACCGAAGGTTGTGGTTGTGGTTGTGGTTGTGGCTGTGCCTGCATGGGGCTCGGCTGCTTAGGCCTGGGCTCCAGTTCCGGCGGGGGTGGGAGCGGGGGTGGCGTTTCCGGCAGTTCCACCAAACTGACCATGACAGGATTCATTTTGGCCGCAGGCGGCTCCATGCTGATCGTATTCATGGCATAAACCATGCTGGTGACGATCAGAGCGGACGTTATCAGTGCTATGGACTCGCGCCGCTCATACAGGCCACGATTGGCCATGGCCAACCGGTCTTCTGCGGCTTGCGATTCTGCAACAAGGATAGGCCTCATCGAAGCCTGCAAGAATGTCAGAGACACGGTCAGGAAGCCTTCTTCGCTGCGATGGAGACTTGCTGGATACCGCCTGCCCTGACCATATCCATGATCTGTACCAGGCCATCAATGCGCGCATTCCGGTCGCCATTGATGATGACGTCAAGCTTGGCGTTCGCTGCGGCTTGTGCCTGTATGACAGCAGGCAGCTCGGCCATGGCGTACAACTGGCCATCGATCTCCAGATGACCATCCTCCGCGAGCGTAATCACCAAATGCTTGACCAGATCCATCTGCTCGGCCTGACTGGCCTGTGGCAATTGCGTCTTGAGCCCAGTGACGGGAATGACGTTCAGGCTGATCATGACGAAGAAGACCAGCAGGAACATCATCACGTCGATCATCGGGATGATTTCGATTTGCACGCGGCGGCGTGGTTCGTCGTCGAAATTGAGCACGGCCTAACCTTGTCTGCGGAAAGACCGGGATTATGGGCAGCCCAAATGACGCCGACATGAACGATTTGTTTACTTTTTTGATGAGTTCGATGGCGGCTCGGTCTACAAGTGCGTTTCCGCCAACCCGAATGCCATAAGCGACGATACATTCTTCGACAAGGGCAGGGCCTTTGCAATGAAGGGTCGCTGGGGGATTCAATGGCAATACCGTCGGTGCCGCCACTTGGGAAGCAATCACCGCCGCAACACGCTTAATTCCGCTACCGGCCTGCCTGCAGGAACCAAACTGATCAACCCCGACAATGATCGAGATCGATACGGACGGTAACGATTTATATCGTCGAAGACCAGCCGGGTGGAGAAGCCGACATTTGGTTTGCCACCGACGCTAACCGCAATGGCGTGGCCGAATCCATCGGCCGCTGGACGACCATGTTCACCGTTGGCGCAGAGCCGACCGGCCTGTACTTTACTTTGGAAAATTCAATCCAAACGTGGCTTATGTGAATGTGATGCACCCATACAGCAGCAACGACACGATGGTCCAGATCACTGCCTCGCGGTTCCAGAAACAAAAACCTACACCACAATCCATCCCGGCTTCGAACTGATCAACGTCAATGTGTGCCACTCAGCTCAGAATAAGCTCAGGATAAGCACTGCTTCACCCGCATCAGGCGCGCGCGCGCTTCGGTCGCGACGCCATGCACGGCCGGATTGCTCACCAGCTTTTGCATGATGCCGGGATCGAGGAAGGACACGGTCACCTTGCCGTCCGCTTCCTCGCGCACGACGACGTTGCACGGCAGCAGCATGCCGACGTCGGGCTCGGCGCTGATGGCCTGGTGCGCCAGCGGCGGGTTGCAGGCGCCGAGGATGCGATAGGGGCGGAGGTCAACATCGAGCTTGGCCTTCATGGTGGCCTTGACGTCGATGTCGGTCAGCACGCCGAAGCCTTCGGCTTTCAGGGCGGCGGTGACCTTGTCCACTGCTGCGTCGAAGGGGCCGCTGATCTGGGTGTCGAATCCGTATTCGCTCATGGTGTTGCTCCTGATTGGTGGGTCAATGGCGGCATTTTACCCGCTTCGCCGTGGCAGAGACCGCAATGCGATCAGGGTTCGAGCGATTGCCGCTCCATCTTCCACCACAGCTGGTATGCCTCGTCGGACCACAGCGACTTGATGTAGGCCACCACATCCTGCATGGCCGGCTCCGAGAGCTTGCCCTGCCAGGCAGGCATGTTGCCCTGCCCGTCGGGGCTGCCTTCGCGGATCATCTGCAGCAGCACCGCGGTGGGGTGATGCCAAGCGTGGGCGCTGCCGTCCAGCGGCGGCGGCGGGAAGCGGCCGTCCGCGTCGCGGATGCGCCAGTCGCCGGGTAATCCCTTGCCCGCCGCGCCGTGACACTCCAGGCAGTGCCGCGTATACACGGCCTGCCCGCGCGCGATCTGCTGCGCGTCCCGGTAGCGATCTGGCGGGGCGGAATCGGCGCCGGATGCAGCGGGGACGGGCTGCTCGCAGGCGGACAGTACCAGCCCGACAAACAACAGCGCAGGCAGGTTCGTCCCAGTTCCTTTCATGGCATTCCTCCTCGAAAAGCGCACCACGGCGCGGCTCATCCGCCTCCGCCCGCCCGTTCTTCTGGCAGCACCCCGTCCAGCAGGCGCCGCATGTTGCGCCAGTGCGAGCCCTCCCAGTACACGCGCCCGCATCCATCGCAGGTGCTGAAGCGTTCATAGTGTTCGCGCACCTTCGGCGGCAGGCGATCCAGCACGCTCGCCTTGTCGACGGCACGCAGCGGCGCGTTGCAGTGCAGGCACAGGGTGAACGGCCGCGCGCCGCGCGCCAGGTCCAGCCGTTCGACGACCTCGCGCAGCTGCTGCTCGGATTTCAGCGCGTGCACATAACAGCCATGCGTCACCGCGCGCCGCTTCAACAGCTCGCGGTCGCGCGTCAGCACGATGCGGCCGTCGTGCTCGGCAGTCGCCACGATGACGTCGTCATGAAAGTGGTTATCGTACAGCGTGTCGAACCCCAGCATGCGCAGCATGTGGGCGAGTCCGCCGAGGTGTGCGTCCGCCACAAAACGCGGTTCGCGCAAGGGCTGCTCGCGCACCCGCAGCAAGGGCGTGACGTCCATCGCCTCGAAGCGGGGATACACCGCCACCCGGTCGCCATCCTCGAGCTGCCGCTTGAAGTCCACCGACTCGCCGTTCACCAGGATCAGCTCGACCTCGGTGTGCGGCACGCCGAGCGCCTCGATCATGTGCTTGGTGGTCGCCGCCCGCGCGCACGGCACGGTGAATTCCTGCTTGCGCCGGTCCGGTGCCAGGAAGTCGTTCAGTTCTTCATAAAAGCGAAAGGTCGCGGTAACCATGTGCGGCGACGTGTGACATCAATCGGAATCGTCGGCAAGGTGTTGCCGACCTACGGCCATCCGGGATTTGAATAAGACATTATGGCCGGCGACCTGAAAATGATTCAGCGGCATATACGTATTGATGCTCGAATTGGATGGCTTATTCCCCGATTTCCTGGGCCCAGAGCATGGCGTCGATATGGAAGCTGCTGACGCACCAAAGATCCAGCCCGATAGCCTGCGCGAGCGCGGCCACATTGTCGTTATCGGACTGCTCGCAGGCAATGGCTAGATCGAGGTAGGGCGCATATTTCCCGGCTTGACGAAGCAGCGCCTCGTCAACCCATGGCGGCAGGCTGACCTGCTTCAGCACGTCCTCCATGGGCATGGACAGCACGACATCCAGCAAGGAAAACATGCCCGCCACGAACAGTTCATCCCGCTCCTCCGCGGACAGGGCGTCCCGGGCGCAAAGCTCAGCCAGCCGCGCACGGATGAGGGCGTTTTCCATCACCGCCCTGTTTAGCCCCGTTGCCTCGCCGCTGGTAAACAGCAAGAGTGTCAGCCAGCGGTAAAACTTTTGCCCGCCCAGCACCATCAGCGCCTGCTCCAGGGTGGCGACCTTGTGCATCAGCCCCGTTCCCGGGGAATTGATGTAGCGCAGCAGCTTGTAGGACAGCGCCAGGTTCTGCTTGATCAGGGCAGTCAGCTCGAACGTCCCCGCATCGCTTCGCAGCTTGTTCAGAAGCTCCAGAATCTTGAGGCGGCCGGCATCCATCCTCGGCGTGTCCAGCTTTTCCCGACTGGTGATGAAAGGCCCCTGGTAATACGCGAACGGCAGGCTGGCGCAGACGTTGTATTCCTCCAGAGTTTGAATGTTGGTCGCCACGAACCTGATTGCCGGGGCCAGCCTGAGCGCGGCATCCATCCGGTCGCTGATGACCGGGATATCGCTGTTGCCGATATCGATGAACAGAAAATCCGCCAGCGCCAAAAATGGCGCCATGCCCGGGGGTTCCACGACGTCCGCGCGCAGGCCGGTGCGATATCCCAGCGCCCGCAGGCGCCCCAGTCCGGCCAGGCCGGAGGCGTGATTGGCGACGAGCTGCGTGTTGGTGCCCACCACATACACGATGCCCTGCGGCTGCGGCTCTTCGAGAAAAGGCATTTCCAGGGAGCTGGCCGACACATCGACAAAGGCCAGCCGGTAGGCCAGCAAGCGCTGAATCCCCATCTCCTGCAGGTTGCGCACCAGCACCTTGTCGTGCAGGCGCTGGAGGCTGATGCTGGAAGCCCGCACCCGCGGGTTGATCTTGTACCCCAAGCTCAGGGTATACCCCGCCACGCGCTTGTTCTTTCCCAGCACGGCCTCACGGCACACGATCGCCTTGGCGGGCGGGGATGCCAGCGGAGCGGTCGAATGCGTCACCACCTGGGCGGGGGTTTTATCCACATCGCCCGCCAAGGGCGCAACGACATTCAGCTTGCGAAAGGCCGCCTGTTCGCGCTGCGACGCGAACAGGCGGTCATGCTCGGCGTCTTTGCGCCGGGCCTTTTTCCCCCTCAACATTCCGATCAAGCGATCCAGCATCAAAAAGCCATTTCCCATCAGACATTCATCGATTGAACGCCAAACCAGTGTGCCCAAGCGACGGGCTTCGTTTCAGTCTCTTTAATCAGGCGGCGACCCACTTTCGCCGGCTATTGTCGCGATTTTTGAAGCGATATGGGAAATCATGCCCCCGACCGGGATCCCCGGACGTACAAACGCCACCTCGACGGTGGCGTTTGTTTGGGGCTCCAGCAAAGATCAACGTTGGCCTTTTGTCGGTTTGTCTGCCTTGGGCGGGGTGATGAATGATCCAACCGGAACAACAACCTGCTTCGGTTTCTTGGGTTTCTTTGCTTCCTTGCTTTTACGTAACTGGCCTTTTGCCATGGGGATCTCCTTGCAACGACTCCGGAAGTACGGCCGGGTTTGCAAAAGCAGACACGGCACAAAATGATCATAGCTCCTTACGCGGGAATGCGTGGCTTTATATTCAGCTCCATTCGTGAACCGACAGGCCGTCTGATGGTCACCGGTCTTTCTCCCGACAGGGAAGCGGCGCCGGCCCCGTGCGGCCAGCCGTCACGTCGCCCCTATTTCGTGTGGCGTCTGCGCTGGGCGCGCGCCGCCGGCGTCGACGGAAAATCCGCCGCCAGGATCTCGGGCGTCAGATAGCCGAGGGCGAATTCGGTAAACGCTGCCACCTCGTGCGTCTGCCAGGCGGCATCGCGGCCCAGTGCGCCGGCCAGCAAGGACGCCACCCGGGGCGCGGCCTCGATGCTGGCGCGCGCATCGAGCAGCAATGCGCGCGTGCGTCGCGCGAGCACGTCCTGCACGCTGCGCGCCATTTCATGACCGACCGACCACACCACTTCGGCGCCGATGTAAGGCAGGCGCGGATGCAGGCGCGCAGCCCACTCCGGCCGGTCCTGCGCCAGCACCAGCACCGCCCCGGCATCCGAGCCGTAGGACCGCAGCGGGCTCGGCAGGGCGTCGGTCGTGGCGCCATGCAGCGGCAGATCCGCGGTGCGGCAGGGGCGGCCGGGCAGGTGCGCGACCCGTGCCGCGGCATCAACGGTCTGCTCGGCCATCTCGCGATAGGTCGTCCACTTGCCGCCGGTGATGCTGACGAGGCCGGCTTCCTCACGCAGCAGATGGTCGCGCGCCAGCGCGGACGTGCTGTTGCCGCTGCCTGCGCGTACCAGCGGGCGCAGCCCGGCAAACACGCTCAGCACGTCCCTGCGGCACGGCGCTTCCTGCAGGTAGCGCGCGGCGTGTTCAAGCAGAAAATCGATCTCTGCCGGCTGCGCGCGCGGCTCGGCCTCGGCGTCCTCGACCGGCGTGTCGGTGGTACCGACCAGCAGCCGGTCCTGCCAGGGAATGATGAACAAAACCCGGCCGTCGTCGGTCTTCGGCACCATGAGCGCAGTGCGACCGGGCAAAAATTGCCGGTCCAGCACGATGTGCGCGCCCTGGCTCGGCGCCACCAACGCAGCCGCGCCCGGTTCAGCCATGCGCCGGATCGAATCGCAGAACACTCCGGTGGCGTTGACCACCACGCGCGCGGGAATCTCGTGCTCGGCGCCGGTTTCGCGGTCGCGTGCGACCACCCCGGTCACCGGCGTTCCGGCGCCACCGGCGCGCAGCAAGCCAGCGACCTGGCAGTAGTTGATCAGCGTCGCGCCATGGTCCCAGGCGCTTTGTGCCAGACTGACCGCCAGCCGTGCGTCGTCGAACTGGCCGTCGTGATACAGCACGCCGCCCCGCAGACTCTCGCTGCGCAGCCCCGGCAGCTCGCGGCGGGTTTCGGCCGCATCGAGCCGGCGCGAGCGCCCGAGGCTGGCGCGCCCGGCGAGACGTTCGTACACGCCAAGGCCGAAGCCGTAGTACAGGCTTTCGCCGCGCTTGTAGGTGGGGATGATGAAAGTCTGTTCGCTCGCCAGGTGCGGCGCGTTGGCCAGCACGCGCCCGCGCTCGCGCAACGCGCCCATCACCAGTTTCAGGTTGCCCTGGCGCAGGTAGCGCACGCCGCCGTGCAGCAGCTTGGTGCTGCGGCTGGAGGTGGCCTGAGCGAAGTCGTCGCGTTCCAGCAGCAGGGTCTCGTAGCCGCGCGTGGCGGCGTCGAGCGCGATGCCCAGCCCGGTGGCGCCGCCGCCGATCACGATCATGTCCCAAGGCGTGCGGCGCGCGGCGAGGCGCTCGATGGCTTCGTCCCGATTCATGCGGAGCCCGCTTCCGACTTTGCCCAGCCCTTGGAGCGCCCCACAGCGCGATCCCAGTCGCCGCGCAGGGCGTCGACCTGCTCGCGCCCCATGGCGGGCTCGAACACGCGCTCGACCTGCCATTGCGCGGCGATCTCGTCGAGCCCGCTCCAGTACCCCACCGCCAGGCCGGCCAGATAGGCGGCCCCCAGCGCGGTGGTTTCAGTGACCTTGGGACGCACTACCGGCACTCCCAGCAGGTCGGCCTGGAACTGCATCAGGGTGTCGTTGGCGGTGGCGCCGCCATCGACGCGCAGTTCGGTGAGCGTGAGGCCGGTGTCGGCCTGCATCGCGGTGATGAGGTCGGTCACCTGATAGGCGATCGATTCCAGCGCGGCGCGCGCCAGATGGCCCACCGTGGTGCCGCGCGTGAGGCCGTGGATCGCCCCGCGCGCATACGGGTCCCAGTGCGGCGCGCCGAGGCCCACGAACGCGGGTACCAGATATACGCCGCCATTGTCCGGCACGCTCGCCGCGAGGCTTTCCACTTCGGACGCGCTGCGGATGATACCGAGGCCGTCGCGCAGCCATTGCACCACCGCGCCGGCGATGAAGATGCTGCCTTCCAGTGCATAGCTCGGGCGCCCCGCGATACGCCACGCCGTGGTGGTGATCAGGCGGTTGTTCGACGGAATCGGCGTCTCGCCCGTGTTCATCAGCATGAAGCAGCCGGTGCCGTAGGTGTTCTTGACCATGCCGCGCCGGGTGCAAGCCTGCCCGAGCAGGGCGGCGTGCTGGTCGCCCGCCACCCCGGCGATGGGGATGCGCCCGCCGCCCAGCAGGTCGGTGTCGCCGTAGATGCTGCTGGAGTCGTGCACCTCGGGCAGCATTGCGCGTGGCACCCGCATGATCTCCAGCAGCTCGTCGTCCCATATCTGCCGCGTGATGTCGAACAGCAGCGTGCGCGACGCGTTGGTCGCGTCGGTGACGTGCAACGCGCCGCCGCTCAGCTTCCACATCAGCCAGCTATCGATGGTGCCGAATGCCAGTTCGCCCGCCTCCGCCCGACGCCGCGCATCGGGCACGTTGTCGAGAATCCAGCGCAGCTTGGTACCCGCGAGATAGGCGTCGAGCACCAGGCCCGTCTTGCGCTGGAACAGGTCTTCGTGACCCGCCGCGCGCAATTCGTCGCACAGGCCCGCAGTGCGCCGGTCCTGCCACACGATGGCGTTGTAAATGGGCTGCCCGGTGCGGCGATCCCACACCACCGAGGTCTCGCGCTGGTTGGTGATGCCGATCGCGGCGATGTCGCGCCCGCTCAGCCCGGCGCTCGTGATCGCCTCGGCGGCGACACCGATCTGTGACGACCAGATCTCGTTGGGGTCGTGTTCGACCCAGCCCGGCTGCGGGAAAATCTGCCGGAATTCCTTTTGCGCGATGGATTGGATCTGCCCCGCGTGATCGAAAATGATCGCACGCGAACTGGTGGTGCCCTGGTCAAGCGCGAGCACGTATTTCATCTTCACCTCCGGTTGTGAGCCGTGAGCGACCCTGGTATTCAATCAGGCGGTGTGCCGTGTGCTGACAGCGATTTCATGGAAGCGTAGATGAATTCAGCGCCTCCGCGGCCCGTGGCTATGCCGCTGCGTGGCGGCAGTCGTCTTGAGGTCATGCTAACACGTGGAAATTTGCCGTCCCCCCGCGGTAGCCAGGCCGCCTGGGAATGACCCCGACGGCATGACCCGTTCAAACAAACAAGGACCACTCTCACTGAATTACTGGACAACCTGGAACTCGTTTACCTCACTCCCGCTTGCCACGAAATCACCATCCAGTTGCGCGCCAGCGGCAGAAACGTACCCTGGTGACGCCCTCATCGCCGCGATCTGTCTTGAACGGAGTTACACCCTTGCAACAGCCAACATCTAAGCCGCCTGCGCCAGCGTGAAATCGACGCGCACCTTGTCGAACGGGCACACGATTTTTCCACTCTCGGTTTTCTCCAGCAGACCGATCTCCAGCAGGGCATGCACATCGCGATGCACGGACTTGACGTCCCGCTCCAGCCTGCGGGCAAGTTCGCGCAGACTCATTTCACCGGCACCGCTCATGGCTTCCAGCACACCCCAGCGCTTGGGGCTGATTTCGGAGAACAGTAGTTCGGGGCTGGCGTAGCTGAAGGTAAATTGCTGGGCGCGCCCGGACCGGGCGGCTTGGCGTATGCCCTTTGCGCCGGCCTTGAGGGCGGCCTTCCAGTCTGGATTGATTTCAATGATGGCGGTTTTCATTCAATTCTCCTTTCAACTTCTGCCATGAAGTCATCGAGCAATTGGTCGATGGAGACAAAGTGGTAGACAGACTCTTTTCCGTCCTGATGTTTGTGATCACCCTTGCCACGCTCATTATCGAAACCGACAAAGCGCTTCCCATCCAGGATATATGCCAAGCGATACTTGAAGGCATGGTCGCAGGGTGGCACCGGGCATGGCAGCTTCCATATTTTCATCTCGACCAGCCCGCCATTGGGCAGGCGCTGGCGGTGCTGCTTGAGCAGTTCGGCCTTCATGTTGGCATTCTTGACAACATCCAGAAGAAAGTCAAGATACGGGTTTTCGGAATGGCTTCATCACAGCCTGATCTTCCCTGAACAAATCTATAGCTTCGTCCAGCCTGCAAACAACAAAAACAGTTTGCCAACCGCGCAATTCTGCCAATGGGAACGCGGGCTAAATCCGGCTGGCGGTTTGCCGCATGACATTGGCGGCAAAGCGCATCGCCTGCTTCACCGGCAACGGCAGCGGCGCGCCACCGTGGGCGACGGCGGTCTGCGCATGCTGAGCCTCGTCGATCTTCATCTGCTCGACGACAGCGCGGCTCCTGGCGTCGGCTTGTGGCAACTGCTGCAGGTGGCCGTCGAGGTGGGCCTCGACCTGGCGTTCGGTTTCGGCGAGGAATCCGAGGTTCCATTTGTCGCCCAGGAGCCCGGCGACGACGCCCATGCCGAACGCGCCGCCGAACCACAGCGGGTTCAACAGACTCGTGCGGCCGCCGAGTTCATTGATGCGCTGCGCGCACCAGGCGAGATGATCGGTTTCTTCTTTGGCGGCCTGTTCGAGTTCGGCGCGCACGGACGCATTTTTCGCGGTGAGCGCCTGGCCGGCGTAGAGCGCCTGCGCGCAGACTTCGCCGACGTGGTTGACGCGCATGAGGGCGGCAGCCTGCTGGCGCTCGGTTTCGCTCATGTCGGCTTCCGGCCCGGTGCCGGGATAGGGGCGTCCGGGGTGCGGGCTGGCGAAGACGGTGCGCAGGCCGAGGTCGAAGGTGGTGATGAGCTGGTCGAGTCGGTTCATGGTGTCGGTCTTTCGTTATGTAGCATGCCACGCAGGCAATCCAGCCCGTGCGAACGTGCGTATCTGGATTGCTTCGGCTGCGCCTCGCCATGACGGATGGGGGCATGTTCCGTGTTGGCGAAATCGCGGTCCATCATTTTACGTAGTAATTGAAATTCGCATACGCCGCTTCGGCGACCTTGAACCACTGGAACTGGGTGTCGCGGAACAGCTTCCAGGGGCGATAGATGGCGGCGAAATCGGGGTTGGTCTTCGCTTCATTTTCGTATAGTTCGAAGGTGGCTCGGCGCGCAGCAAGCATGATGTCTTTCGGGTACGGGTGCAGCTGCACGCCCTGCCCGGCCAGGCGCAGCAGCGCGGGCGGGTTCTTGGCGTCGTATTGCGCCAGCATCAGCTGGTTGGCTTCGGCGGTCGCGACTTCAAAGGCTTGGCGATACTGTTCGGGCAACGCTTTCCAACTGGCTTGGTTGACGTAGAAAGAGAGTTGCGGCCCGCCTTCCCACCAGCCTGGATAGTAGTAGTGCCTGGCGATCTTGTGGAAGCCGAGCTTCTCGTCGTCGTACGGGCCGACCCATTCGGCGGCGTCGAGCGCGCCGCGTTCGAGCGCGGGGTAGATGTCGCCGCCGGGCAGGGTCTGCGGCACGGCGCCGAGCTTGGCCATGATCTGGCCGCCGATGCCGGGGATGCGCATTTTGAGGCCCTTGAGGTCGGCCATCGACTTGATCGGCTTGCGAAACCAGCCGCCCATCTGGGTGCCGGTGTTGCCGCCGGGAAATTGCACCACGTTGTATTTCGCGTAGAGCTTTCTCAGCGCCTCGATGCCGCCGCCGGCGTACATCCAGGCGTTCTGCTGGCGCGCGGTAAGGCCGAAAGGCACGGCGGTGTCGAAGGCGAGCGCAAGGTTCTTGCCGACGTAGTAATAGCCGGCCGAGTGACCGCATTCGGCGGTGCCGTTGCCGACCGCGTCGAGCACCTGCAGGCCGGGCACCAGCTCGCCGCCGGCGAAGACGCGGATCTGGAAACGGCCAGAGGTGAGCGCGGCGACACGTTTCGACAAAGTTTCCGACGCGCCGTAGATGGTGTCGAGGCTTTTGGGAAAGCTCGACGCCAGCCGCCAGCGGATGGCCGGCAGCGAGTTCAATTCCGGGGGCGCCGCCTGAGCGGCCAGCGGCAGCATGGCGACTGCGCCCGTCAGGAAATCTCGTCTTTGCATGGGTTGGCCTTTGGTTTTGGACGATTATACGAGCCGCAGCAAAAGCGGCTGCGTACGAACCGGAAACGGCTGTTGACCACGCATAACCCCAAATAAAACGGAACCTGCGTGGTTCGTTTTTCTTGGCGAATTACTCCGGCGAACAAAAAGCCACGCCCTCGCCGATCCAGCCGTTTGCGATCATGTTCCGGTAGGTATCCTGGCTGATGAGGTAGCGATGGTTGCTGTCCAATTGCGCAAACCGGTTGTTATACAGTCGCCAGACCGGCAAGGTTCCGCTGGGGCACGTTCCGTCCGCCGGGACAAGCGCCCTGAAGGCGATGCCTTCGTCGATCCAGACGCCAGTTTGTTGCTTCAAGGAATCGCAAGTGGCAGCGTTGGCGCTATAAAAATGGGTATTCACCAGAGGCGAATAGAGCCGGCACACCGGCTTCGCTGCCGCCGGGGCGGGGCCACTGGCTGGCCAGGCCTTGAAGCCTTCGTCCACGACCCTCCAGTCAAGGTCGATTTGCCGTTCGTCCACGATCCCCCAGACAAGATCGACTTCCAGAAGGAAATCCCGCTCAGCAGGGCTCGCGGTGAGGAAGTAGTGGTTAATGCCGGCATGGTACAAGGCGAAGACAGGTTGGGCGGGGGGCGCGGGGGTAACGGTAAATTCGCCCAACAGCCCGATGGACTCAGTAGAGAGAATCCTTTCTTTAAGGGTATAGGTGCCCGCCGGGAGACCGCTAATCGTTGCGGTCTTGAGACGTTCCTCGGAAGTAATGAAATACGGCATCGCAAATGTATCGTCGAGCGTGATGGTTCCTGCCTCCACACGGATACCTACAATTCCAGGATTCGGGGATTCAGGGGACTCTATATGCTTGATTGTTATCGTGAACGTCTGATAAGCCTCTAGCTGCGCCGGAGAGATTGATTCGAGTGTTCCTGTCGCCCATCCCATCGAACAAAAAGACGCAAACAAAGCAATGCCCAGCCTTCCCACATATTGCAGTTGCATCGCCATTCTCCTTTTACCCAGCCTGCGTGATTGCGTAGCGCAACGGCCTCGCCGCTCCTCATCCTTATTGGTCAATACATGACTCGGGCATTGCCGAAGTTGCGATACGCGGAGACGAACCAGTCATTTTTTTAAGTATAGGCTTGGGCAGTCATGGTGCTGAGCGCTGCCATGAAGAAGAAGCTGGGCTCGTCGCGCCTTGCCAGTCAATGCGCCAGCCGCACGCTGAGCCGCGTTCACTGCCGTTTCCGGGTTAAAATTCTGCCTTTTCCAGCCCTGCCCCACTGCCATGTTCAACCGCCAAGACACCCTTGCCAAGACCGATCCCGACCTGTGGGCTGCGATCCGGAAAGAAGACCAGCGCCAACAGGATCACATCGAGCTGATCGCGTCGGAGAACTACACCAGTTCGGCGGTGATGGAAGCGCAGGGCTCGCAGCTCACCAACAAGTACGCCGAGGGCTACCCGGGCAAGCGCTACTACGGCGGCTGCGAGTATGTCGACATCGTCGAGCAGCTGGCGATCGACCGGGTGAAGGCGCTGTTCGGCGCCGAGGCCGCCAACGTGCAGCCCAACTCCGGTTCGCAGGCCAACCAGGCGGTGTTCATGGCGTTCCTGAAGCCTGGCGACACCATCATGGGCATGAGCCTGGCCGAAGGCGGCCACCTCACCCACGGCATGGCACTCAACATGTCCGGCAAGTGGTTCAACGTGGTCGCCTACGGCCTCAACGAAAAAGAAGAAATCGACTACCCGAAGATGGAAGCGCTGGCGCGCGAGCACAAGCCGAAGCTGATCATTGCCGGCGCCTCGGCCTATGCGCTGCGCATCGACTTCGAGCGCTTCGCCAAGGTCGCCAAGGAAATCGGCGCGATCTTCATGGTCGACATGGCGCACTACGCTGGCTTGATCGCCGCGGGCGTCTACCCCAACCCTGTGCCGCACGCCGACGTCGTGACCTCGACCACCCACAAGACCCTGCGCGGCCCGCGCGGCGGCATCATTCTGATGAAAGCCGAGCACGAGAAGGCGATCAACTCGGCGATCTTCCCCGGCCTGCAGGGCGGCCCGCTGATGCACGTCATCGCCGGCAAGGCAGTGGCGTTCAAGGAAGCGTCGACCAAGGAATTCAAGCGCTACCAGGAACAGGTCATCGACAACGCGCTGGTGATGTGCAAGGTGCTGGTCGAGCGCGACCTCAGGATCATCTCCGGCCGCACCGAGAGCCACGTGTTCCTGGTCGACCTGCAGCCGAAGGGCCTCACCGGCAAGGAAGCCGAGGCGCTCCTGGGCCGCGCCCACATCACGGTCAACAAGAACTCCATCCCCAACGACCCGCAGAAGCCCTTCGTCACCAGCGGCATCCGCCTCGGTACCCCGGCGATGACCACGCGCGGCTTCACCGAACTCGAAGCCGAACAGCTCGCCCACCTGATCGCCGACGTGCTCGACGCACCGACCGACGAGGCGGTGATCGAGCGGGTGAAGGGCGATGTGGCGAAGCTGGTGGCGAAGTTTCCGGTGTATGGGTGAAGGATTTAGGAACTAGGATCTAGGGGCTAGGGGATGTCGCTTCGCGCTTTTTCTAATTACGCGGCCGCAGGCCGCACCTCCCCTAATTCCTATCTCCTGGTTCCTGGCCCCTAAAAAATGAAGTGTCCCTTCTGCGGTTCCCTCGACACCCAGGTCATCGACTCCCGCGTCAATGAGGCGGGCGACGCGATCCGCCGGCGCCGACGCTGCGCGCAATGCGACAAGCGCTTCACCACCTGGGAAACCGCCGAGCTGCGGCCGCCGCAAATCGTCAAGACCAACGGCACCCGCGAGGATTTTTCCGAAACCAAGCTGCGCGAGGGCTTTCGCCGCGCGCTGCACAAGCGCCCGGTTTCGACCGAGCTGGTGGACGCCGCGGTCGACCGTATCCGCCAGCACCTGCTGACGCTGGGCGAGCGCGAAGTCCCCGCGCGCATGGTCGGCGAACTGGTGATGAACGAGCTGAAGAAGCTCGACAAAGTCGCCTACATCCGCTTCGCCTCGGTCTACCGCAGTTTCCAGGACGTCGAGGACTTTCGCGACGTCCTCCGCGACATCGACGAGTAAATGCCTCACGCCGACCGCTTCAGCGCCGCCGACCATGCTCACATGGCGCGCGCGCTGCAACTCGCGGCGCGCGGGCTTTACACCACCAACCCCAATCCGCGCGTCGGCTGCGTCATCGTCAAGGACGGCCGCGTCGTCGGCGAGGGCTGGCATGAACGCGCCGGCACCCCGCACGCCGAAGTCCATGCGCTGCAGGCCGCGGGCGACGCTGCACGCGGCGCGACGGTGTACGTCACGCTGGAACCCTGCTCGCACCACGGCCGTACCCCGCCGTGCGCCGAGGCGCTGGTCAACGCGGGCGTGGGGCGCGTGGTGGCGGCGATGACCGACCCCAATCCCCTGGTCGCAGGCGGCGGCATTTCCATGCTGACGCTGGCCGGCATCGAGGCCGAGGTCGGGCTGCTGGCAGCCGCGGCGCACGCGCTCAATCCTGGCTTCGTTTCCCGCATGACTCGACAGCGCCCGTGGCTGCGCCTGAAGACCGCGTCGACGCTGGACGGCAAGACCGCGCTCGCCAACGGCGCCTCGCAGTGGATCACCGGCGAAGCGGCGCGCGCCGACGTTCAGCGTCTGCGCGCGCGCGCCTGCGCCATTCTCACCGGCAGCGGCACCGTGCTGGCCGACAACCCGCGCATGAACGTGCGCGATTTCGACATCGGCCGGCAGCCGCTCAGGGTCGTCGTTGATTCCGCATTGCGCACGCCGGCCGACGCGGCCATCCTGCCCGCGCTCGTCGCCTGCCACCACGCTGAGCCCGGCGCGCGCGCCGCACTCGAACAGGCGGGTGCGGAGGTGGTCGAACTGCCGGGAGCGGACGGCCGCGTCGATCTCGCCGCGCTGCTTGCGCTGCTGGCGCAGCGCGGCGTCAACGAAGTTCACGTCGAAGCCGGCGCTGCACTGAACGGCGCGCTGATCAAAGCCGGGCTGGTCGACGAGTGGGTGGCCTACGTGGCGCCGCTGGCGATGGGCGACGACGCGCGCGGGCTGTTTTCACAGCCCGCGCTCAGCACACTGGCTGATGCCGCGCGATTCAAATTTAGCGACGTGCGGCAGGTCGGCGGCGACCTGCGCCTGACGTTGCTGCCGAGTTGAGCTTCAAAGATCACTTCTCGTCGGCGTCCGACCGCTACGCCGTCTACCGGCCCGACTACCCCGCCGCGCTGTTCGCCTGGCTTGCCGGCCTGTGCGCCGAACATGACCTCGCCTGGGATTGCGCCACCGGCAGCGGCCAGGCGGCGCTGGGGCTGGCGCCGCATTTCCGCCGCGTTGTCGCCACCGACGCCTCGGCCGAGCAGATCCGTCACGCCGGGCCGCATCCGCTTGTTGATTATCGTGTCGCGCCCGCCGAAGCCAGCGGCCTCGTCGACCACAGCGTCGACCTCGTCACCGTCGCGCAGGCAGCGCACTGGTTCGACCTACCGCATTTTTATGCCGAAACGGCGCGCGTGCTGAAACCCGGCGGCGCGATCGCCGTGTGGGGCTACGGACGCATGCTGCTGCCGGGTGAGATGGATGCGTTGTTCCAGCGCTTCTATGCCGAAACCGTCGGCCCGTACTGGCCGCCCGAGCGCGCGCTGATCGACGACGCCTACCGCAGCCTGGATTTTCCGTTCACGGAAATCCAGCCACCGCCTTTTGCGATCGAAGTCGAGTGGACCCTGCCGCGACTGCTGGACTATCTCTCGACCTGGTCGGCGGTGAAGCGTTATCAGGCCGCGCGAGGACGCGATCCGCTGCCGGCACTGCTGGCCGAACTCCGCTCCCTGTGGGGCGACCCGGAGACGGCCCGGGCGCTGCAATGGCCGCTGTTCCTGCGCGCGGGACGCGTCGGCTGAACTGCGTTCAGGCCAGCGTGATCGCGCGCGCGGTGCGGCGGATGCTCCCTTCCCCGTGCAACGTCGACAGGGTGCGATACAAATGCTCGTGCGCATACCCAGCGCGCCCGCCCAGGTCTTGAGCGGGCAGCCTTGCCGTTCAAAACGGCCATGCTCGCGCAGGTAATGCAGCACGCGATCCTCGGCGCGCGGCAGGCTCAGGCGCTCGCACTGCCCGCGCAGACCACGGATGGTATGCGACAGCCACATCGTGTAGGCGCGGCTGAAATCCGCCTTGGCCAGCGCGGCATGGAAATCTGTCAGCGGCAGCACCCACGCGAGACTTTCCACCGCCGCCTCTCCGTCGCAATGGTAGCGATCCGAAAACAGCGATGCCTCGGCCAGCGCGCCGCGCGAGCAGCGCTGCAGAATCACGCGTTCGCCCTGCGGCGTGTGGCGGACCAGCTGCAGTTCCCCGTCCCTTACCCAGAACAGGCTGGCGGGCTTTTCGCCGCTGGCAAACACCCGCGCATCTTTGGCGATCGCGCGTGACTCGGCATGATGCACGAGCCAGGTTTCGATATCGGTCAGGGCGTCCAGTTGAAGCATGAGCGAAATCATACGCATTCGTCGCGCCGCGTCCTACACTCTGCCCAGTCACTATGGAGCATTCATGAAAACCACCCTGACCTTCGCGCTCGGCCTGGCCATGACCACGGCTGTCTGGGCCGCCGCCGACCCTCACGCCGGGCATCATGCCGACAGCCCTCCCGGCGCGGTGCCGGCCACGCGCGAGTCCGTAAGCTTTCCACCCGCACTCAAGGCGGAAACGCTGGCCAACATGCGCGACCACCTTCTGGCCATCCAGGAAATCACCGCCCACCTCGCCGACAAGCAGTTCGATGCCGCGGCCGATGTCGCGGAAACCCGCCTCGGCATCAGTTCGCTGCAGCGCCATGGCGCGCATGAGGTTGCGAAATACATGCCTGCCGGGATGCGCCAGAGCGGCCACGCCATGCACCAGGCCGCCAGCCGGTTTGCGGTGGCAGCGCAGGAGGCCGGGGCCACCGGCGACGTCAGCCCGGCTTTGCGCGCGCTGTCGAAGATGCAGGGCAGCTGCGTGGCCTGCCATGCCGGATATGAACTGAAATGAAGGAAACTCCCATGCAGATCATTCGCTTCTTCTTCGCCCTTCTTCTGCTCGGGCTGATCGCCCCGGTTCACGCGCTCACGCTCAAGCCGCAACGCGTCGCGCCGGGCGTTTATGCCTTCGTCGGCGAGGTCGGCGGGCGCACCTACGAAAACGAGGCGATGAACGCCACCACCGGATTCGTGGTGACGACGGCAGGCGTGGTAGTGATCGACAGCGGGTCGTCGTACCGGGTCGGCAAGCAGATTCACCAGGCGATTCGCCGGGTGACCCGACAGCCGGTCAAGCTCGTGATCAACACCGGTGGGCAGGACCACCGCTGGCTGGGCAACAGCTATTTCACCACGCTGGGCGTGCCCATCATCGGCCACCAGAACATGCGCGCCGACGCCGAGGAACGCGGCGCGCAACTGATCCAGTCGCTGCAGGGCGAACTCAAGGAAAAACTGGAAGGCACCCGGGTCGTGCTGCCGACGCAGACCTTCGAAACGCGCCATCGCCTGCGGCTGGGCAAAACCGGTTTCGAGCTGATTTTCACCGCCCCCGCCCACACTCCGGGCGACATCATGGTCTGGCTGCCGCAGAGCCGCGTCGTGTTCGGCGGCGACATCGTGGTCACCGACCGCCTGCTGGGGGTGCTGCCGTTCAGCAGTGTGGCCGGAGGGATTGCGTCATTCGATGCGATGGCCGCGCTCAAGCCCGCGCGCATCGTGCCGGGACATGGCGCAGTCTGCGACCTTGCCAAGGCGCGCCGCGAAACACGGGATTATCTGGTGCTGCTGCGCGACCACATGAAGCGCGCGGTCGATGCCGGCGAGGACTTGCAAACCGCGCTCGACACGCTGGATCAAAGCGCCTATTCGAAGCTGCCCAACTTCGATCTGCTGAGCGGCGGCAACGCCAGCCGCGCCTACCTGGAAGCGGAGGCGGCGGCATTCTGAAGCCGGTCGCCTAGGAGCCTGTCGGGCTTAAAGGAAACAGGCTCCTGGACTACGTTGCGCGCACCGAAAATCCTCGAACAGTTCGGCCCAGTCCCCTCGCCTACATCCCGCACGGGCCGGTCGCGGGTCGCGTTCTGGCACAAGTCCGCATCCTGGCAACCCTGGCTGCGGAAAGCCTGGATGACGTAGTGACTCACGCCTTGCGCGGCATTAGACCATGATCCAAGAACGCCATTAACGTCCTGACTATCCTATCCGCAGGCCGGCAAGCCCCTGAATTCGGCGTATCACCCCACTCCATGCCACCGACAACGGGTCGGGAAGCGGTAAAAACAGCCCAACAGCTCAAGATCGGATCGTTCCTGCCGATTAACAATAACCAGCAGAGTGCACCTCCCGATAATCATTTTTTCAGAGGCTACTTCAAGGCGTATATGTTCAAATGGAGCAAGCAGCGGGGCTTCACTCTGATCGAGTTGCTGATTGCGCTAGTCATCGCAGCGGCATTGATGTCCATCGCCGTACCGAATTATCAGGCATACGTTGAACGCACGCGGCGCACTACCGCGATCAAGGACATCTCCCAGATCTCCATGGCGCTCGAACGCTACCGAACGATAGCGGGCACCTTTCCCGACAGCCTCAATGATTTGAATATTCCCCTGCCGCTGGATCCTTGGGGCCACGCTTACCAGTACCTGGGAATCGATGTGGCATCGCCCCCCAACACAGGCGCCGTGCGCAGGGACAAGAACCTAAACCCGCTCAACAGCGACTACGATCTTTACAGCATGGGACCTGATGGTCTCACCCAGAAGCAGTTGACCGCCGCCAAGGCTCGTGACGATATCGTCCGGGCGGGCAACGGGGGCTTTATTGGTCTCGCTTCGGAACACTGATCGGTGGTACAGCCCCTCCTGAACAGCGCGATCGGCAGACGTCTGTTGTTGAGCTTTATGCTGGCAGCCCTGTTGCCTATGGGGGTTGTTGCGTTCGTTGCCTATTTCCAGGTCGGCGGCATGTTGGTGGACGCCAACCACCACCGCCTTCAGCAGGACAGTCGTTCTCTAGGCATGAGTTTCGTCGAGAGCCTCAACTGGCGGGCCGATGACTTGCAGCGAGAGGCCGCACGCCTGACACAGACGGGGGCTACAGCAAATCCGCGACCTGCAGGGTTCCTGAATTACCACGTTCTGGAAAATCCATCCTGGCCGGAACTGACGCGCGAACAGGTACATCACCTTTCCCGGGGCGGCACCCTACTCTTCCTGGAGGGGAAACTGGCACCCTCCATGCTGACCGCCCTGCCGAAAACACAACGTTTGCTGTGGGGCCAACTGGATAAACAAGATCTCTGGCGTAACGAAGAAGCGCCCGAGCATTACTGCGTGGTGAGCGCAGATTTTCAGCCTGTCTATTGCACAGCCGGCCTTGTCTCGCCTAGTGCCGAGGCTTGGCCGCAGCTGCTGGCTCAGCGCAATGGCGGAGTGTTTCCCTGGCTGGTCAGGCAAGACGGCAGCGACGGTGATTATCTGGCAGCGTTCTGGCAAGCCCGCTTGCAGGCTGGCTACGCGCATCCCGGCATCATCGTAATGGTGGCAAATTCGAGGGGGGCCGTCCTCAAGGGGCTGGAACGCTTTCAGCAGGTTTTTTCCGCCATTGTCGTGGCCGCCATCGCGCTTGCTTTTTTGTTGGCGGTCAACCAGATTCGCCGCCAAATGCGACCGCTGGAACTGCTCACGGAAAGCACGCGCCGCCTCGCCAATGGCGACCTGGGCGTCACGGTGCAAGACGCGGGCAAGGATGAATTCGGCAGCTTAGCGCACGCGTTCAACCAGATGTCAGGCAATTTGCGGTACAAATTCCACATGCTGCAAATGCTCGCGGAACTGGATCGGGCCATTCTCGGTGCCTCCGGGATGGACACCCTGGTCCAGTTGGTGCTGGGCCACATCCGTCAGGCTATCCCCTGCGACAGTGCCGGCCTCATCCGCATCGGCGCGAATGACACCGGAACGTTCATGGTCGCCCTTGGCGAGACAGGCAAGACGCTCGGTGCAGTGCGCTGCCCGGGCATCCGGGAGCGGCTGAGCCCGGATGCCGAGCAACCCTGGCTGCAACTCCAACTCGACACCCCATCCGACAATTGCCTTCGGCCACTATTCGACGAGCCGCTGAAGGAAGTTCTGCTGTTTCCCAGCCGGGTCAACGGTAATCTCGACTCGCTTCTGATACTGGCTTACGAAAAGCGTCCGGAAGATTTCGCCGACATCGTGGCGGCCGGGCTCAGCGTGGCGGACCGGCTGTCAGTGGCGGCTTCCAACTTGGTCTGGGAGGGAAAACTCTACCACCAGGCCCACTACGATGCGCTCACCGACCTGCCGAATCGCGTGTTGCTTCGCGACCGGGTGGAGCAAGCCCTGGTGCGTGCCGAGCAGGAACGCACCTCGGTGGCGTTGATACTGCTGGATATGGACAATTTCAAGCAGGTCAACGACTCACTCGGCCACGCAGCGGGTGATGCGCTGTTGATCGAATGTGCGCAGCGGCTCAAGTCCCACATCCGACAAAGCGATACCGTCGCGCGCCTGGGTGGCGATGAATTCATCCTCCTGGTTCCTGAACTCACACCTGGCGGCGAGTCCGACAAACTCGAATCCCTGGCGCGAAAGCTCAACGAAGTTCTGGCCATACCCATGCTCATCGCCGATCGCCAGGTAACCATCTCCGCCAGCATCGGTATTGCGCTGTACCCCGACGAAGCAGAGAACTTTGAGGATTTACTCAGAATGGCGGATGCCGCCATGTACGAGGCCAAGCACCAGCAGCCCGGTGGTTTCCGCTTCTATTCCGCAAGCATCAACGAGAAAGCACAGGCGCGGTTCGAATTGGCACAGGATTTACGCGAAGCGATCAGCCGCCAGGAATTTCTCCTTTACTACCAGCCAAAATTTGAACTGGCTGGCCGGCGCATTGTCGGCGCAGAAGCGCTGGCACGCTGGAATTCGCCCAAGCACGGGCTGGTTGCCCCTGGACTATTCATCCACCTGCTCGACGAGATGGGCTTGACCGACTGGCTGAGTGACTGGGTACTGAAGACCGCCTGCGCGCAGATGGCTGCATGGGACAGGTTAGGGCTCCCCCCCTTGAGCGTTTCCGTCAATATTTCCCCGGCCCAATTCCAGTTCGGCAACCTGCTGGAAAAAGTTCGCAGCGCGCTCGACGTCAACGGCCTGGCGTCCCAACGTCTGGAAATTGAAATTCTGGAAACCACCGCAGTCGATCATTCGCCTGAAGTACGCGACTCGTTGGCCGGTTTGCGCGAGATGAACGTCAACATTGCACTCGACGATTTCGGTACAGGCTATTCATCGCTGGTTTATCTGACCCAGGTTCCGGCCAACATCCTCAAACTCGATCGCGCCTTCATCATTGACTTGGCCTCGGATGCCCGCCAGCAAGCCATCGTTGAACGCATCATCGCGCTGGCAAAAGTATTGGATTATTGCGTCGTGGCCGAGGGCGTGGAAGAGGTTGTCCAGATGGATCTTTTGGCTGCCATGCACTGCGATGTGATCCAGGGCTATCTGATCAGCCGTCCGATCCCACCCAACGATTTCGTCCATCTTCTGAAAAAACATGTTCCTGGAAATGGACTGATGCAATGAAGCACGCAGTGCACTGGAACAACCCACTTCTGCGTGGAAGCTGCAGTGGCCGCTGTCCTGCAGGCCGGCCGGCGCTGAACTTACCCACGCACCGAAAATTCCCCGAACAGCCCGGCCAGTCCCTTGCCCACGTCCCGCAAGGGCCGCTCGCGGGTCGCGTTCTGGCGCAGGGCCTCGCCCGCACACCCCTGGCTGCGGAAGGCCTGGATGACGTAATGTTTCACCCCGCGCGCGGCCAGGTCGTGCGCGAGACCGACCACTTCGGCATCGGCCAGCAGCGCCGGATGCACGGTGGTGCGGACTTCATGGACGACGCCGGACGCCACCACTTCCAGCAGGCCGGCATGCGCCCGCTCGCCGCTGCCGGCCACGCCGGTGATGCGCGAATAATCCGCAAACGGCGCTTTCACGTCCAGCCCCACCCAATCGACCAGCGGCAGCACCGCCGCCAGCCGTTGCGGATACATGCCGCCAGTGTGCAGGCCGATCTTGAATCCGAGCGCGCGCACCTCGCGCATGGCGTCAAGCAGACCCGCCTGCGCGGTCGGCTCGCCGCCGGAAAACACCACGCCGTCGAGCAGACCCTGGCGGCGACGCAACAACGCCAGCACGTCTTCCCAGGGGATTTCGTGGTCGCCGCGCGCGGGGATCAGACCGGGGTTGTGACAATAGCCGCAGCGCCACGGGCAGCCCTGGCAGAACACCACCGCGGCCAGCATGCCGGGCCAATCGGTGGTGGAAAGCGGTGTCAGGCCGCCAACGCGAAGCGTCATGATGGTTGGCGTGGCGTCATGATGGTTGGCGTGGCGTCATGATCGCAGGCGCGGCATGGCGGAATCAGCCGGGTGTGCAGCAGCTTTCGACGAAGTGGCGCCGCTCGCGATGCTCGCTCTGCTTGCCCTTGTTGAAGCTCGTCACCGGGCGGTGGTAGCCCATCACGCGGGTCCACACTTCGCAGCGGGTGCGCTCTTCGTCCTTCAGTACGGCAGCGGCGTTCAAAACTTGGGTCGGAATGGTCATGTCGTTCATTTCAGTCTCCTTTGTGGTCAGGGTCAGGCGGTAACAGCACGTTTACGGGACAGGGCCTCCTCGTCGCAGGTGGGGCAGAACTCGTGCTCGCCGGCGAGGTAGCCATGTTTGGGGCAAATCGAAAATGTGGGCGTGATGGTGATGTAGGGCAGGCGGAAGCGTGTAAGCGCCCGGCGAACCAGATTGCGACAGGCATCGGCCGAGGAAATGTTCTCCGACATGTAAAGGTGCAGCACGGTGCCGCCGGTGTACTTGCGCTGCAAATCGTCCTGCCGTTCCAGCGCTTCGAAGGCGTCGTCGGTAAAGCCCACCGGCAACTGCGACGAGTTGGTGTAATACGGCGCGTCGTCGGTGCCCGCCTGCAGGATGTCTGGATAGCGCTTGCGGTCCTCCTTGGCGAAGCGGTAGGTGGTGCCCTCGGCCGGCGTAGCCTCCAGGTTGTACATGTGGCCCGTTTCTTCCTGGAAGGCGGCGATGCGTCCACGGATGTGATCGAGCAGCCGCACCGCGAAATCGTGGCCCCAGTCGGAGGTGATGTCGTGCTCGTCCGCGGTGAAATTGCGGATCATCTCGTTGACGCCATTGATGCCGATGGTCGAGAAGTGATTGCGCAGGGTGCCGAGATAGCGCTTGGTGTAGGGGAACAGGCCGTTGTCCATCAGGCGCTGGATCTCCTTGCGCTTGATTTCCAGGCCGTTGCGCGACATGTCGAGCAAGGCGTCGAGGCGGCGCAGCAGGCCGGCTTCGTCGCCCTTGTATTCATAGCCCAGGCGCGCGCAATTGACCGTCACCACGCCGACCGAGCCGGTCTGCTCGGCCGAGCCGAACAGACCGTTGCCGCGCTTGAGCAGTTCGCGCAGGTCGAGCTGCAGGCGGCAGCACATCGAGCGGATGTGGTTCGGTTTCATCTCCGAATTGATGAAGTTCTGGAAATACGGCAGGCCGTAGCGCGCGGTCATGGCGAACAGCCGGTCGGCATTTTCCGACTCCCAGGGGAAATCCGGCGTCATGTTGTAGGTGGGGATGGGGAAGGTGAACACGCGGCCCTTGGCGTCGCCGGCAGTCATCACCTCGATGTAGGCGCGGTTGATCATGTCCATCTCGACCTGGAGGTCGCCGTAGGTGAACGGCATCTCCTTGCCGCCGACCACCGGCACCTGCTCGCGCAGGTCTTCCGGGCACACCCAGTCGAAGGTCAGGTTGGTGAACGGCGTCTGGGTGCCCCAGCGTGACGGCACGTTGAGGTTGTAGATCAGTTCCTGGATGTACTGCTTGACCTGGCTGTAAGGCAGATTGTCGTTGCGGATGAACGGTGCCATGTAGGTGTCGAACGAGCTGAACGCCTGCGCCCCGGCCCATTCGTTCTGCAGCGTGCCGAGGAAGTTGACGATCTGGCCGACCGCGGAGGACATGTGTTTGGGCGGCCCCGCCTCGACCTTGCCCGGTACGCCGTTCAGGCCTTCGTGCAGCAGGGTGCGCAGCGACCAGCCGGCGCAGTAGCCGGCCAGCATGTCGAGGTCGTGGACGTGGATCGAGCCGTCGCGGTGGGCTTCGCCGAGTTCGGGGGCGTAGACGTGGTTGAGCCAGTAGTTGGCCACCACCTTGCCGGAGACGTTGAGGATCAGCCCGCCCAGGCTGTAGCCCTGGTTGGCGTTGGCGTTGACGCGCCAGTCCTGACGCGACAGGTATTCATTGATGGACGTTTCCACGTCCACCACCGTCTTGCGGTCCTGGCGCAGCTTCTTGTGCGTTTCGCGATAGACGATGTAGGCGCGTGCGGTGGCGAGGTGGTTGGCCGCGATCAGGGTCTGCTCAACCACGTCCTGGATGCGCTCGATTTCCGGGGGCGAACCGCGGAAGCTGTGGATCAGCACCTTCGCCACCTGGGCGGTCAGCAGATCCGCCTCCGCCTCGCCGAATTCGCCGCTGGCTTGGCCTGCGCGCAACAGCGCCGAGCGGATCTTTCCCGCATCGAAATCCGCCCGCTGCCCATCGCGCTTGATCACTTCGTGCGGCAACACCGACACCACTGCACCCAACCCCACGTCCGACATCGTCATCTCCTCATTTGTCTATATTTTGTGTTGACCACCCAACAACCATACAACATGTAGATAAAACGTCAAGATGATTTACCGGTTTGTTTGTCCTGATACACTCTGGCTTCAGCAAACACGGGGAAAACCAATGAGCACGATTCTGGATTTCATGGGCGGGGATCACCGCGCCTGCGACGATTTGTTCGCAGCCGCCGAAGATGCCGCCGCGCAAAAAAACTGGGACAGCGCGCGCAGCCTGTTCGAGCGCTTTCAGGCCGCGATGGCGCACCACCTGGCGATGGAGGAAAAGGTGCTGTTTCCCGCCTTCGAAGCCCGCACCGGCATGAGCATGGGGCCTACGCAGGTCATGCGCATGGAGCACGGGCAGATGCGCGACCTGATACAGGAAATGGCCGGCGCCGTAGCCAGTGCCAATCACGACCGCTATCTCGGCCTGTCGGAAACGCTCAACATGCTGATGCAGCAGCACAACCTCAAGGAAGAAAACGTGCTCTATCCCATGTCCGACCAGGTGCTGGGCGGCGAACTCGACGACCTGCTCCGGTCGATGGAGGCCGTTTCCACAGAGCCTGAAGCGCCATAGGGATCCGCATGCCCTCCCCGTCTGACGAAATCCTCATCGACGCGCGCTGGCTGAGACCGCCGGAGCCGATGGAAATGGTTTTGCAAGCGCTGGACCAGCTGCGCCCCGGCCAGTCGATCCGCATGCTGCTGCACCGCGAACCGTTTCCGCTCTACCCCTTGCTCGCCGAAAGAGGCTATCGCCACGCCACGCAGATGGAAACTGACGGCAGCTACGTCATTCTGATCCGCCAGGCCGGCGAAGACGCATGAGAGCAATAGAGATCGGCCCCGCAGGGACGGCATCTCTTGGGACATAAAGGAACAGCGTTGAAAAGCAAGGAAAAAACTCCCGGAAATCCCTCTACGCCGCCATTCGGCAGTTTGGTGGCGGCACGCCTTCCTGCAACCGATCGTTTTCCCTGTGGTGAATGAACTGTGGCTTACACGATAAGGCGGGCCGCGCAATGAACCCGCAGGCCGGACTCTCCTTCGGGCAGGCGCCGCCGTACTCCCTGCCGCTGCGGTTTTTTCTCACCGCCCCGCTGTTTCTGCTTGCCGCCGCAGGCTTGATCATATGGGCGCCCGAGGCGCTGGCCTCGCGCTGGACACCGCAGACGCTCGCCCTCACCCACGCGCTCACGCTGGGCTTCCTCGCCATGGTGATGCTGGGCGCACTGTTGCAGATGCTGCCGGTGGTGGCGGGTTCGTCCATCCCCGCGCCACGGTGGGTGGCGTGGTTCAGCCATGCACCGCTGACGCTGGGAACCGTCGCCTTGATGACGGGATTTCTGACGGCCGCACCGGCCGCTTTCGGCATTGGCATCGCCCTGCTTGGCGGCGGCATCACGGTCTTTCTGGCGATGGCTTCGATCAGCCTCGCGCGCGCTGCGGCCGGCGTCACCGTGACCGGCGTGCGGCTTGCGATGGCGTGTCTGGGCGTCACCCTGCTGCTCGGACTGACGCTTGCGCTGTTGCGCGCCGGCTGGTGGAAGCTGCCCGCCGCCGAGAGCACAATCGCGGTCGCCGCACACGCCTCCTTCGGACTGCTCGGCTGGGTGTTGCTGCTGGTGATCGGCGTGGCCTACCAGGTAGTGCCGATGTTCCAGATCACGCCGCCCTATCCGCCGCGGCTGAGCCGCTGGCTGGCTGGCGCGCTGTTCGCGCTGCTGCTGCTCCACGCCACCTCGCCGCTATTTTTCCCAGCCGCCGCCCTCATCGCCGATGCCGGCCTCGCCGGCGGCATCCTGGCGTTTGCCGTCGCCACCCTGCGCCTGCAAGCGCAACGGCGCAGGAAACTGCCCGACGTCACGCTCGATTACTGGCGCCTCGGCATGGCCAGCCTGATCGCCTGCGTGGCGGTCTGGCTCGCGGCGCGGCTATGGCCGGCGTGGGCAACCAGCGACGCCTACCCCCTGCTGCTTGGGGTGCTGTTCATCGGCGGCTTCGCGGTGAGCGTGGTGAACGGCATGCTCTACAAGATCGTGCCCTTCCTCGCCTGGTTTCACCTGCAGGCGCAACTGCAGGCGCGCGTGGGCAGCATCCCCACCATGAAAGAAATGCTTGCGGAACGCTGGACGCGCTGGCAGTTCCGCCTTCACCTCGCCGCCTGCGCGCTGCTTGTCGGCGCCACCCTGTGGCAGCAACTGGCCATTGCGGCGGGCGGCGTGCTGGCGCTGTCGGCGCTGCTGCTGTGGCTCAATCTGCTGTCGGTGGCGCGGCGGTTTTCGCGTCACGGCGGGCGCTTTTCCTGACGGTCATTTTCCGGATGATCGCCTGGCCACGCAGGCGTGTTCAGGTAAATTTCACGCGCTCAGCGTTTCATGCCGCTCTGACTTGCTTCGATTTCTGCCTGGCAATCCGCGCAGAACGGGGCACCCAGGTCGGCTTCGAGCCGTTCCCTGGGAATCGGCTCGCCACAACGGCAACACACCCCGAACGCGCCTTCGCCGAGTCGAACCCGCGCGGCTTCCAGCCGCCGTTTTTCGCGCAGCAGGGTTTCTTTCCAGCCTGCGGCCATGGCCTGTTGCTGCAGCGCGTCCATGCGCGACAGGCGTCCGACACTGGACTGATCCAGGATGACTGTGCCGCTGTCATTGGCGGCGGCCATCTCCAGCGCGCGCCGGACATCGTCCAGCGTCCCGTCCACTCGAATCTGGAAATACTGCCTATCCGTTTGCGTCAACATGGAAGCCGGACTTTAACGCAACAACAGCAGCGGCACTCTGGACTGGCGGATCAACTTGGTGGTGGTGCTGCCGACCAGGAATTCGCGGATTTTGGAATGGCCGTACGCGCCCATCACGATCAGGTCGATGGCGTGTTCGGTGCGGTAGGCGCACAGCACTTCTTCGACCTGACCTGAACGAATGCCGGCGATCACCTGGAATCCCGCCCTCTCCAGCGTGGTTTGCGCCCAGTCGAGCTGCTCATGGGCATCTGGCTTATCGGCACCGACCATCACCACGTGGCAGGACAGGCCGCGGAACAAGGGGCTGGCCGCGACCATCTCGACCGCCTTGCGCGTGGTGGCGCTTCCGTCGAAGGCGATCAGGATGCGCTGCGGCTCGCTGTAGTCGGCAGGGATTACCAGGATCGGGCGATGCAGGGTGCGCACCACGTTTTCCAGATGGCTGCCGATGTGCTCGCCGGCACTGTCGCCGTGTTCGCCCTGGCGCCCCATCACCAGCAGGCGGATGTCGTGTTCGAACTCGATCAGAGTGTCGACCAGTTCGCCGTGTCGCTGGCGGCTGGTGGGATTCGGCACGCCGTCGGCGATGGCGCGTTCCTTGGCGGCGGCGAGCATGAGCCGGCCCTGCTCCAGCGCCACCCGTCCTCGCTTCTCGTCGAGTTCAGCCAGTTCCTGCAGCAGGTGTTCGCGGCTGCCCAGCCCGATGTTGCCGCTGAGGTCGGCGGGGATCGGATATTCCGACTTGCCCAGCACGTGCAGGAAGTCCAGCGGAGCGTCCATTTTCCGGCTGGCCCAGGCGGCGTAGTCGCACACCGCGAGGGTGATGCTGGAGCCGTCAATACATGCAATCACGTGTGACATCGTTCTGCTCTCCTTAATGACCCATCAGATTATCGACGGCACCCGGCTTGTCGTGCACCGCGAAGCGGTCGACGATGGTGGCGCTGGCTTCATTCAGCCCGATGACCTCGACCGCGGTGCCTTCCCGGCGGAACTTGAGCACCACCTTGTCGAGCGCAGCGACGGCGGTGATGTCCCAGAAATGCGCCTGGCACAGGTCGATCGTCACCTTGTCGACGGCCTCCCTGAAATCGAAGAACTCGACGAACTTGTCGGCCGAGGCGAAGAACACCTGCCCCACCACGGTATAGGTACGGGTGAGACCGTCTTCGCTCAGGGTCGAGCTGACGTACTTGTACTGCGCGACCTTGTTGGCGAAGAAGATCGCCGCCAGCAGCACGCCGATGAACACGCCGATGGCCAGGTTGTGGGTGGCGACGACAAAGACGACAGTCGCCACCATGACCGTGCTGGTACTTAGCGGGTGCTTCTTCAGGTTGGCCAGCGAGCCCCAGCTGAAGGTGCCGATTGCGACCATGATCATCACCGCCACCAGCGCGGCCATCGGGATCCGCGCCACCCATTCGCCGAGGAACACGATCAGCAGCAGCAGGAACACACCCGCCGACAGGGTGGACAGCCGCGTGCGGCCGCCCGACTTCACGTTGATCACCGACTGGCCGATCATCGCGCAGCCCGCCATGCCGCCGACCAGGCCGGAGGCGATGTTGGCGATGCCCTGGCCCTTGCACTCGCGGTTCTTGTCGCTGGTGGTGTCGGTGAGGTCGTCGATGATGGTCGCGGTCATCATCGATTCGAGCAGGCCGACCACCGCCAGCGAAATCGAGTACGGAAAAATGATCGCCAGCGTCTCGAAATTGAGCGGCACCTCGGGCCAGAGGAAGACCGGCAGCGTGTCCGGCAGTTCGCCCATGTCGCCCACGGTACGGATGTCCAGGTTGAGAAACATCGCGAGCGCGGTCAGCACGACGATGGTCACCAGCGGCGAGGGGATCGCCCGCGTCACGTAGGGAAACAGATAGATGATCGCGAGGCCGCCGGCGGTCATCGCGTAGACGTGCCAGGTGACGTTGGTCAGTTCGGGCAGCTGCGCCATGAATATCAGGATCGCCAGCGCGTTGACGAAGCCGGTGACCACCGAGCGCGAGACGAAACGCATCAGCGAGCCCAGCTTGAGATAGCCGGCGCCGATCTGCAGCACGCCGGTTAGCAGCGTGGCGGCCAGCAGGTATTGCAGGCCGTGATCCTTCACCAGGGTGACCATAAGCAACGCCATGGCGCCAGTCGCGGCGGAAATCATGCCGGGGCGGCCGCCGACGAAGGCGATCACCACCGCGATGCAAAACGAGGCGTACAGCCCCACCTTGGGGTCGACCCCGGCAATGACCGAGAAGGCGATCGCCTCGGGGATCAGGGCGAGGGCGACCACGATGCCGGCCAGAAGATCCCCGCGGAGGTTGGAGAACCAGTCTTGTCGAATGGAATTGATCATTTTGCTGCCAGTAAAGAAGAGCAATGCACGTCACTTCCAGCCAGAAGGTGGACGCGGCCATGCACGAAACTTGTGGGGTGCGGACGAATCGTGCCGGTGCGGAGCATCGGGCACGAAAAACGACAGAAGGGAATTGTGAAGGGCGTTACATTGGACGGCCGGGCGCTCGATATGGGCGTTTTCAGGCGTGCATTATTCCCGGTTGCCTGGCGCCTGTCCAGAAACGGCCCGCGCCCGCGTCTTGCGATCCGCGCCGGAATGGGCGCTTGAGCCAGCCTTACACCCGCGGCGCCCAGCCCTCGATAAAGGTCGTGATGACGGCATCGGCTTGCTCCGCCAGATCGAAGCGATGGTCGGAAAGGATCCAGCGAAAAGCCAGTCCCTGCACTGCCGCGATCAGAATGCAGGCGTTCTGCTGGGGGACAATGTCCGAACGGATTTCCCCCTGCGCCTGCGCGGCGACGATCAGTCCGGCGATAAAATTCAGGAAGAACATCACCAGTTCGTTCATGCGGTCGCGGAAAATGGGGTCGCCGCTTTGCAAGACTTCCGAGAACAGCAGGCGGGGAATGCCCGGCTGCTGCTGGATGAAATTCAAATGGGCGCGGATGACCGCCTTCAGTCGCTCCAGCGGCGTCATCTGCGCCAGGCCGAGCCCGGCCATTCCCTTCTGCAGCCGCTCCTGAATGGTGTCCACCAGCGCGACCAGGATGTGGCTCTTGTTGCCGAAGTGGAGAAACAGGGTGGGTTGCGCGATGCCGACCGCCTTGGACAGCGAACGGGTGGTGAGCTTGCCCACGCCTTCATGGCGAATGATTTCCATGGCCGCCTCGATGATGTCGTGGCGGCGAACTTCTGCGGATTTTCTTTTTTTTACGGCCACTGTGTTTTGGCGCCCAAAGCAATACCAGCACGCGAAATCGTGCGTGCCGTCCAGGCCGGACAACATTGGCCACATCCGGAAGAAGAAATGGCAGCAGCGCGAATGGCTGCTGCTGTAAGGACAGCCTTCACATCAAATCAGGAACAACAGCTGCCTTCTTTTACGCCGGATTTTTTGAGTATGAACGCCAGCGGGCAGAAGCCGGTCACGCCGCTTTGCGCCAGGTTGGCGCCGACAAAGGCGGTCAGCCAGAGCCAGGCCGGGTTGTTGGTGAAATGGGCCAAGGCGATGCTGAGCAGCACCATCAGGCCCGCCATAAGGTGCACGATGCGGTCTACGGTCATAAGATACTCCGATAATTAATGAATGCGTTTCGATGAGATCGGAGAGGCCGGAAAAGCCCGGCCGCCCGATCAGAACTTGTACGAAATGTTGAGGTTGTACTGGTTTTGGCTGATCTTGATGGTGTTGGCCGGCTGACCAACAACGTTGGAAGTCAGATCGTTTTCAAAGGCATGGGTATAGGCAAAACTGCCGCTCACCTTGTCGCTGAACTTGCGCGTGAGGCCGAACGATAGGTGATGTTCCACAATTGCGGTTGAGCCAAGGTTCGCGTTGACGTCCTCGGGGCCAATGGGCGATTCGCCATAGTTGTAGCCGACGCTGACCGCCATCGGCCCCATATCCTTCTTCACCCCGATGGAATAGACCGTCTGGTCATCCCAGCCGAAGGCCAGCACCGGCGGCATCCCAGGCTGCGGATTGGTTACGCTGACACGGTCCATCACATCATTGAAGAAAATGCGCTTGATGTCGGCTTCCACCAGCAGCCCCGGCATGGGCTTGAACGCCAGGCCGAAGGCAGCCGAGGCGGGCATGTCCATGTCGAAGCTGGTCGTTCCTGTCGGGGTGTTGTATTCCATGTCGGAAACACCGGTCTTGCTTGTGTACGTAAAGCCGGCCTGAAGCTTGGGGTTGATCTTGTAGATGGCGCCCAGCGTCGCGCCGAAACCGAACTGCTGATTTTGCGGCAGGTTGACCTGGGTGCCGCCCCCACCGACAAAGGACATCGACAGGCTCTGGTTGACGACGTTCAGCGACGCGCCCAGGGTCAGGGCATCGTTGATCTTGTATGCTGCGGCCGGCGAGAAGCGGAACACCTGCTTGGTCGTCACGATGGGCTGGCTGCCCCCCATGGCGGCATAGATGTCGTCCACGTTGACCCCCATGCCTGAAATTCCGCCCAGTCCCATGCCGAGGAAAAGCTTGTCGTTGACGTTGAACACGGCAGCGCCGGTCGGCATCATGTACCAGTCGGAATCGCTTTCCTGACCGTTCACCTCGCGCGGAGGATTCAGCAGGCCGAAGCCCAGGTCCATGCGCACATCCGTAATGCCGAGATCGGCCATGCCGGCCGGGTTGACCAGCACCGTTACGGCATCCTGGGCCTGTGCCACGGTGGCGCCGCCCATCCCGGCCTGTGCAGCCGACATAGCGAACATCTGGTCGCCGTTGGTGGCGTGGGCGCTGTGAGCCATTACCAGCAGGGCAGCCGATACGGCAGCCGATAAAAGTTGCTTTTTCATTATTCAGATCTCCACTAGTTGGTTTGGGAATTACTTGGACATGGGGGTCATCAGGTTGGCCGAATTGCCGGGCACGCCACGGAATTTCTGATGGCAGGCCACGCATCCGGTCATGATGTCGCTCATGTAGGAAGCGGCTAACGCCATGTTGCCCGCATCCGCGGCTTCCGCCAGCTTGAGCGCGCTGCCCTCGACGGCCGTGTTCATCGCCGGCAGTACAGCCATGTCATTGTCGTTGACCTTGTCCAGCGGGAAATAAGGCAGCAAGCCGCCCTTGGGGATACGGTGGCTGGCCAGGCGGCGCGCAGCTTCGGCTGCCTGCTCGGCGTTGTCGGTCGCCACTGCCGAGGCGATGCTCTGATATTCGGACAGGATTTCATGCATGATCTGGCGCAGATTCGTTTCCTTGGCGCGACGCGGATGGCCCGCATGCAGTTTCACGATGGTGCCCTTCAGTTCGGGGGACAGCGCCATCACCTTCTGGCGCATTTCGGGGGTGAAGGCCTTCATCATGTTCTGCATTTCGGCAGGCATGGGCGCTGCGGGTTTGGGGATTTCAGCTGCCGCAAGGCCGGTCGAAACGAGACAGGCAACCAGTATCAACGGGGTAAACAGGATTTTTTTCATGCAGAGATCTCCAGGAGGTGATGGCACAGAGTTGACACATGATCGACCGATCATGTGTTCAGGCGATTATATAAGACAACTTTGCTTTTTATGCAAGCGGAACATGAAGTCTTGAAATGTCGCCGTAGGCCTTACGGCCAACCGCAAGGAATCTTTCCGGTGTCATCCGTGCGGCGTGCGGATACAATATTTCGTTATTCAAGTTGTTGAGTCGCGGCCTGACAACATGTCGGCGTTCCCGCAATAACCTAGCCCCCTGGGCAAGGTTATTGCGGGAACGCTCGCCGACCGGGCCAGCCAACGAAAACCAGAGGGTCAGTATGAAACGCGTGGATGATTTCCGCCTGCGCTTCGGCAAGCAGGAACTTGTGCCGATCGTCATCGGCGGCATGGGCGTGGACATTTCGACCGCCGAACTGGCGCTCGAAGTGGCGCGTCTCGGCGGTATTGGCCATGTCTCCGACGCTTTGGTGCAGTCCGTGTCAGACCGGCGCTACGGCACCAAATTTGTCAGTGAGAAGCTGAAAAAATACAAAACCAACGTCGCCAGCAGCGACAAGTCCGATGTGCATTTCAACCTCGCGGTGCTCGAAGAGGCCACGCGCAACCATGTGAGCAGGACCATGGAGGCCAAGCGCGGCGACGGCATGATCTTCATCAATTGCATGGAGAAGCTGACCATGAATGCGCCGCGCGAAACGCTGCGGGTACGCCTGTCGGCCGCGCTCGACGCCGGCATCGACGGCATCACGCTCAGCGCCGGCCTGCATCTCGGCTCGTTTGCGCTGATTGAGGACCATCCGCGTTTTCGCGACGCCAGGCTCGGCATCATCGTCTCTTCGGCGCGGGCGCTGTCGATGTTCCTGCGCAAGAACGCGCGGCTGCAGCGGCTGCCGGACTTTGTCGTGGTGGAAGGGCCGCTCGCCGGCGGCCACCTCGGCTTCGGCCTGGACTGGGCGAAGTACGACCTGCGCACCCTTGTCGCCGAGGTGCAGGCGTTCCTCAAAACCGAGCATCTTGATATCCCGGTGATTGCCGCCGGCGGCATTTTCACCGGCAGCGATGCCGTATCCTTCCTCGAACAGGGCGTGGCGGCCGCGCAGGTGGCCACGCGCTTCACCGTCACCAGTGAGTGCGGCCTGCCGGACAAGGTCAAGCAGGAATACTTCAAGGCCAGCGAAGAAGACATCGAAGTCAACACCATCTCGCCGACCGGCTACCCGATGCGCATGCTCAAGAGCAGCCCCGGAATCGGTTCCGGCATCCGCCCCAACTGCGAAGCCTACGGCTACCTGCTCGACGCCAACGGCCGCTGCAGCTATATCGACGCCTACAACTGCGAAGTGGCGCTGCACCCGGGCGCGAAGAAGGTGAAGGTCATGGACAAGACCTGCCTGTGCACCCACATGCGCAACTTCGACATCTGGACCTGCGGCCAAACCACCTACCGCCTAAAGGACACCACCCGGCGCCTGCCGGACGGCAGCTATCAGGTTCTCAGCGCGGAACAGGTATTTCACGACTACCAGTTCAGCGTCGACCAGCAAATTGCGCTGCCGCCCTGAGCGACCATAGCCTCGGCGGCATCCGCCGCCCGGTCAAACTAGGCGGGCAGCAAATCGGCCAGGGTGTAGCGATCCAGGCTGGACAGAAAAGCGTGGCCAGCTTCCGCCAGGATGGCCTTGAGCGCACAGCCCGGCATCAGGCGGCACGCGGATTCGCCCGGCCGGAAGCACTCGGCGAGCTCGAACCCCGTCTCCATATCGCGCACCACATCGCCTACCCGGATCAGTTCGGGGCTGCGCGCCAGACGGAAACCGCCGCCCTTGCCGCGCGTCGTTTCGATGTAGCCCTTGAGGCCCAGCTGGTGCACCACGTGCGTCAGGTGGTGGCGGGAAATGCCATGCTCGGCGGCCATCCCCGCCACCGTGGCCTGTGCGGCAGGATGGCGTCCCAGTTGGATCAGCACCCTCAGGGAGAAATCGGTGAAGCGGGTGAGCTGCATGGTGGCGGACTGTAGATGCAATTAAAAAACATATTATAAGCCCGATGAAATGGCACCTGTGTTTATAATATGCATTCCATTTACATCTATAGGACGACTGCCATGAGTGCCCACCTCCATCTTCGCCAGGACAACATCTACCCCTTCGACGCGCGCGGAATCGCCAAGCGTTTCCGCCACGCAGCCATTTTCGGTGCACTGGACGCGCTGAATTCGGGCGAGCGCATGCGCTTCGTCAACGACCACGACCCGCTGCCGCTGCTCGACCAGTTGCGCGCCCGCTATGGCGACGCCGTTGAAATCCAGTACCTGCTGCGCAACCCGGGTGAAATCGTGATCGACTTCATCCGCAGCTAAGGCCGCCGGTGTTGCCGGCGCAGGTGTTCATTGCACTGGTCGCGTTTGCCGCGGCCTTGCTGTGGGCGCCTCACGCCGGACGCGCCGCCGTCCTGCACCTGATTCTGGCGGTAGGGGCCATGCCGTTGATCTTCGGCGCCATGAGTCACTTCATCCCGGTGCTCACCCGCACCCGTGCCGCCCCCGCCGGACTGCTCGGCATCCCCGTTCTGGCGCTGGCCGGCGGCGCGCTGGTGGTGGGCGCGCTCAGCATGCCCGGCCTGTATTGGGGGCGTTATGCGGGCGCGCTGCTGGCGCTGACCGCGGCCGGCGCGCTGCTCGCCTGGAGCCGGCGCCGCCGTGCCGGGATGCTGGGTCGGCCGCATCCCGGCCTGGCTTGGTACGACGCCGCACTGATCTGTCTCGTGCTGGCCCTGCTTGCCATCCTCGCCAGTGCGGTCTGGCCGCAGCAGGCGATTGCCCTGCACCGCTTCCATCTGCATCTCAACACGCTCGGCTTCGTCGGGCTGACCGCCGTGAGCACCCTCGCGGTGCTGCTGCCGACCGTCGCCGGCAGGCCCGACCCGCAAGTCGGCCCGCGGCTGCGCCGCGACCTGCCGTGGGCGACCGCCGGCACCCTGCTGGTCGCCATCGGCGCAGCCTGGTTCGGCCCGCTCGCCTGGATCGGCGCCGCCTTGTGGGCGGTCCCACTGGTGCGGCTGGGAGCAAGCTGGCTGCGACTTTATCGCGCCGAGATCCTCGCATTGCACGGTGCTGCGCCGCTACTCGCCGCTGCGCTGGCCGGATTCTCCCTCAGCATGATTTTTGGCGCCGCCGCTCCGATTACTGTAGCCCCGCTGGCTGCGGAAGGCGGGTTTCGCGCCACACAACCGGCGCTGGTCTTCGTCGGCGGCTTCATGCTGCCGCTAGTGTCCGGCACGGCCAGCCAGTTGTTGCCGGTCTGGCTACGCCCGGGCATACAGAACGACTGGCATGCCCGGCTGCGCGCCCGCCTGGGACGCTACGGCGGCGTCCGTGCCGTGCTGTTTTGCCTGGGCGGAATCGCGGCCGGATTGAGTCGCGAGTGGGGCCTGCTGCTGGGCGCAGCCACGCTGATCTGGTTTCTGCTGCAGGCCGCCGCCGCGCTGCTGCAGGCTTTCGTCATTCAAAAAAGGAGTCCATCATGAGCTTTCCGGAATTTTTTGCTGTCGTGCCCCGCCTCACCCTGCACGACTCCCTGGCCGAACTGCTCGGCGCCGCCGAAAACGGCCGGATCGAATACAGCTACACCGACGCGGTCAAACTCGCCGGGCATTCCTGCCCCACTGTCGCCGGCGCCTACCTCATGACCCTGAAGGCGCTGGCGAGGCTTTATCCGGACGGCCTTCCCGAGCGCGGCGGCATCCGGGTCGAACTGAACGCCGCGCAGACGGATGGCGTTGCCGGCGTCACCGCCGCCGTGGCCGGCCTGCTCACCGGCGCAGCAGGCGAAGGCGGGTTCAAGGGGCTGGCGGGCCGCTTTAGCCGCCGCAATCTGCTGGGTTTCGGGGCCGCAATCGACGCCGAGCTCTGCTTCACCCGGCTCGACACGGGCGCGCGCGTGGCGGTCGCTTATCATCCTGAAGTCGTGCCTGCCCCACCCGAATTGCAGAAGCTGATGCCGAAACTGCTTGCAGGCACGGCAAGCGCCGCAGAAGCAACCGAATTCGGCCGCCTCTGGCAGTTGCGGGTCAAGCGCATCCTGATCGACCATTTCGACGACCCGGCGCTGGTGGCGTGCAGGGAAATCCCGAACTAGCGCGCTTTGCCAGCAAAGGATTGGCCGGGCTGAATGACCGCGCCCGGTCGGGCAAACCGCCTCGAAACCGACGCCCCAATCTGCCGCACACGAAATCGCGCGGAGCGCTAGAATCCCGGCCATGCAGGGAGGGCCCACATGAAAACCATTTTGGCCGACGACCACCCGCTGATGCGCGAGGGGGTGAGGCAGGTGCTTTCGCAACTGGAGC
>Ga0209643_1000413_pt1 | contig 82954 bp, 66 predicted proteins | sample AutmiccBRH37_all_FD_187383 | JGI IMG/M metagenome (GOLD analysis project Ga0209643, IMG submission 187383) | Deep subsurface microbial communities from Mt. Terri, Switzerland - Autotrophic microbial communities BRH/37_all (SPAdes) (version 2) | ecosystem: Environmental > Aquatic > Deep... | reverse complement strand
TTGAGTTGGCCGTTGGTTTGACGCCAGTCCCAGGCTTCACAGAGTCTGCGGGAAATGGCACTACGGCCTTCACTTCGATACTCGTCGATGACCTTGAGGATGAAGGAAAGATCGGTTTGGGTTATGTTTCTTTTGCGGTAGGTGAGAAGAACGTTCATGAAAATGAACGTAACAGAATCTATTTATGAACGCTCGGATTTTTTTCAGTTGTGATTAAAATCCCGGTGAACGGTTACCTTTTAATTATTCCGAAAATAATCCGATAAAGATATATCGCTTAAACCACCGTCTTCCGGTAACCGTGGATTATCGGAAGACCCTCGATAAAACATGGGTACCGGAAGGAAACAGACCTGACTGAAAACCGGCAAGGTGAGAAATCTTTGGAATTGAAAAAGTTGTTCGTTACAGATCTGGACGGGACACTGCTCAATGACATCCGGCAGATCGCGCCGCAGGATCTGGCGGCCCTTGCCGGGTTGCGCCGGGCGGGGGTGCAGATCGCCTTTGCCACCGGCAGATCCGACTATTCCTTCTTTCAGCTGGTGAAAAAGCTGAATGATTCCGCTCCTGCCGGTAATCTGCCGGTTGAACACATCATTTTTTCGACCGGCGCCGGCATCATGGAATTTCCGGGCGGCAGACTGCTGAAAAGTTTTTCCCTTCTTCCGGAAGACGTCCGAATCATTGCAGGAGTTCTTGACCTGCTGGCGCTTGATTACATGGTCCACCAGCCTGTGCCCGATACCAGGCGATTTCTCTACTGCCGGCAAGGCAGGGCAAGGGAAAATCCAGATTTCTGCCGGAGGTTGAAACTCTACAGCGATTTCGCTGCTCCTCTTGTGCCGGGGTCACTCGGTAAGATACGCGGGGCAACCGAGGTGCTCTGTATTGTCCCCAAAGCACATGGCCATGAAATCGCCGACCATCTGGTCCGTACCCTCACACAATTCAGTGTCATTAAAGCCACCTCTCCACTGGACGGTCAATCGCTCTGGATAGAAATCTTTTCCCCTGCCGTCTCGAAAAGTCAGGCGGTTCAATGGCTGGCTGAGGAGATCGGCGTTTTGCGGCAGCATATATGTGCCGTCGGCAACGACTACAATGACCAGGACCTGCTCCATTGGGCCGGAAAGAGTTTTGTCGTGGCCAACAGTCCGCCGGCAATGCTCGCCCATTTTCAGGCGGTAGGTTCGAATAATGAAGGAGGTGTAAGCGAGGCCGCAGCAAGGTGGCTGGCTTTAATATAAACAATTACTTGTGCGATATGCAGAGGCGTAATTCCCGGAGATTGAAAAATCTCCACCACGTAGCCTTGAACAAACAAGACTAAGATAATACATGAAATTGTGCTATAATGTGCGTAAATGGTACCTGTAACTGAAACCACAGCGGGGATGTGATGGGTGTATCGTATGCCGGTGGCAGGAGGAACAGCTGTGGCAACAAGGATTAAAGTTTATTTCGGAACGGAGACAATGACTTACGGTGAGGCTGAGGATCGTCAGTCCATTACCGTCAACCAGTTGATGCCGGCCGGCTCAATGCTCGTCGCACTCGAAGGCGCAGGGCAGGGAGCCGGAGTAAAGAGCATCGAAGTGAAAGGGGATGTAGAACTGGCACCGGGCAGTTTCGTCGAGTTCTCCGCCGATAAACGGGCGCTGCTTGCCACCTTGTCCGGATATCCCTGCCTCATCAGGAAAAAGCAAGGTTCAGGCGAAAAAATAGTTGTCGACCTTGAGCCATTGATGCTGCTCAGTGAAGACGGTTGGGCGGTAAAAATGACGCTTTATCCGCCATTGGACAGCACTGTTTTACCTGATACCGCGGATATTTCCGCATTGCTTGAAAAAGCCGATGTGCGCTGGGGAGTCAGAGAAAAAAATATAACAGCCTGTATCGAAAAGGTAAGAACCGAAAAACGGCCACTGAAAAATCAGGTAATAGCCCGAGGGCGATTGCCGGTCAACGGTGAAAACGCCCGGTTGCGTATCGATATTGTTATCGGCGAACAGGCGGGCAAGGAACTTGGCGACGGCCGCATGGATTTTCGCGAGAGACGATTATTTGTCGGGGTCGATAAGGGGCAGCTGCTGGCCACCAAGGTTCCGGCGACAACCGGAATACCGGGAGTCAATATCTACGGCCAGGAAATACCGCAGGTTCCCGGCAGGGATCTGACGATTAAAACCGGCGAAGATATTCTCTATGATGCCGAGACCGGGGAGATACGTGCGGCTTTTGCAGGAGTGTTGTCGGTAGTATCCGATACCGCCGTCAGGGTAACGTCGAAGCATGTTATCTCCGGCGATATAGATTACCATACCGGCAATATCGATTCTCGGGATGCCGTCGACATCAGTGGATCGATCAAACCGGGATTTAAAGTAATTACCGGCGGCGATGTCGTCATCGGCGGCAGTGTCGAGTCGGCTCACATTATCAGCCACGGCAACGTGGTCATCAAGGGCGGGATTACGGGAAAGGAGGCCATTGTCGAGGCCGATGGCGACCTGGATGTTCCGGTGATCGGCAACGGGGTCGTTTCCTGCCAGGGCAATGTGCGGGTCGGCAGGGAAGCGTACTATACCGAGATCCGTTGCCTTCAGGATATAACCTGCACCGGTCAGGCCAGAGTGCTCGGTTCGGATCTGTTTGCCGGCGGCAGCATTACGGTCGTGGAAGTCGACACCGACACCAGTCCTAATTCTCTGCTTGCCGCTGCGACATTGCCGGAAAGATATATCCGCTATAAAAAGCTGCTGCAGGATTATTATCTGGCTCAGGCTGCCGTCGAAGGGTGGTATCGCCGGTTTGGCGCTCAGGGCGCAAACGACGACCTCGCTGAATTGCAGGAGGACCTTGCCGACGCAAAGAGTGTACTGATGTCGTACAATCTTATTCCCGGGGCCAGTGAACGTGACAAATCCGGCGGCCTTCGTTATGCCTGCAGACAGAAGATCACGATCAACGGGGCGGTTCGGGCCGGAGCCGTCATACGCATCGGCAACACCGAGACAACCCTGAAAAAGACCTACGGCGAAGGTTATTTTGCGTTGAACAGCGATTCGGGATCGATTGAGTTTCACTCGAGGATCAAAGGACCGCGCGGTGCGGCTGTAGAACAGGTCTAGAGGCTGTCCGAGAACGCCCTTTTCCCCCATATCTTCGTTAAACTCCAACCGGAAGATTCAAACTCCAGCCGGAAGACCCGGAAGAGAAAGCACGAAAGGAGAGTATTAAGATGTTGGTAAAACTGTGGATGGGCACCGATGTCGTCACCATCGCGCCGAATCAAACTATTGCCGAGGCGGAAAAACTGCTCAAAGAGCATAAGATCAGGCGTCTTCCGGTGGTTGAGGGGGATACCCTTGTCGGGATCGTGAGCCCAAACGATCTGGAAAAAGTCATGCCGTCGATCCTCGACGCAGAAGGGAACAATGAAGAAGAGTTTATCGCCGATCATACGGAAATCAGAACGGTCATGACCTCGTCGCCGATTACCATCGGCCCGGACGATACCCTGGTCGAGGCAGCGAGGAAGATGCGGCGCAATAAGATCGACGGTCTTCCGGTGGTGGAAAACAGGAAGCTTATCGGTATTCTCAGCATCAGCGACATCCTCGACGCCTTTCTGGAGGTCATGGCCACCACCCAGCCCGGGACACGTTTCGACTTGAAAATCGACCGCGCCCCTGAATCATTTTTTAAAATGATCAAGGTTTTTCAAAAACAGTCCAAAGAGATTCTGGCTATTTCCCAGTACTATGATTTCAGCAAGGAGCACCAGATGATCACCATCCAGATACGAGGTGATGACAACGAAGGTCTCATTGACATGCTCTGGGCCAATAATATCACAGTCGATCGTATCACCCCCATTTCCTGACATGTAACATATTGAATATACGATAAATACAAAGCAGGGCGAAATTTCCTAGCATTTTATGGCGCAGGGGTGCCATTTATTGTTCGAGAGTTTATTTGAGTTCGGGTAAGATACAGGACTATTCAGGAAAATGAACCTGTCAGATAAAACAACAATATGGGTCATAAGATGAATGAAAAGGAACTGCAAAAGCAACTACAGATCAAGGTAAAGAAAAAGCTCGAACCGCTGTTTGCTAAATATAAGATGGATTTCGGTGGCATCAGTGCCGCCTTGAAGTGGAAGCCGATAGTACTGATTATCGGGAATTATTCGTCAGGTAAGTCGACCCTCATCAACGAGTTGGTAGGCCAGCATGTTCAACGGACAGGCCAGGCTCCGACCGATGATTCGTTTACCATCATTACCTGCGATAAGGGGATAGAAAATGCCGAAACCCCGGGTTCCACCCTGGTAAACGACGAGAACCTGCCTTTCGGGCACTTCAAGCAATTTGGTGAAAAACTCATTTCCCATATCTGCATGAAGCAGATTTCCAGTCCAAAGCTGGAGAATATGGCCATCATCGACAGTCCGGGTATGATCGATGCCACCAGCGAAAACAACCGCGGCTACGATTACATGAAGGTGCTCGGTGAATTCGCCAAAATGGCCGATCTCATCGTGCTCATGTTCGACCCCCATAAAGCAGGGACCATAAAAGAGTCATATGATGCTATTCGCACCACCTTGCCGGAGAAATCGGGAGAGCATCGCATTGTCTTTGTCATGAGCCGAATAGACGAGTGCGATAATCTCAGCGACTTTACCCGCTCCTATGGGACTCTCTGCTGGAATATGTCGCAAATGACCGGCCGCAAGGACATTCCGCATATATACCTTACCTACTCGCCGACGGCCGTCGCTGCGAGTAAGGTGGCTGAGGGCTGGCCCCAGGAGAGAGACGATCTCCTCCAGAAGATTATGAACGCCCCGGGATTTCGCATAAACCACATCCTTGAGGATATCGATCGTCAGGTCAACGAGGTGCAGATTGTTGCCCAGGCCGTCGGGGAGTTTCTCAAGCGCACCAACAGAGTATTCTGGAAGTTTGCCAATATCAGCATGGGCATAGCCCTGGTTCTTTTCCTGTTCGGGGATATCCTGCTGAATACCCTTATCGCTTTTCCGGATACTACCCTCATAGCCTCAATCAAAAATGGTTCCTTCGACCTGCCCACGCTGGTCGTTCCCGGCGTTCTTGCCTTGATGACATTGCTTATCGGTTCTTTAGCATTCAGTAAGATCGCTTTCAAACGGCAACTGCGAAAAGCATTGGCCAACGGATCCGACCTGGTCACTCTGGATAATGATTACCGTAAAAATCTCTGGCGGAAAATGGAAAGCAAGGTGCTCGAGAATCTGCGGGGGCTTTCGGTGAACGATCTGTGGGGCGGTTATGGCAGGAGTCAGCTGAAGATCGAAAACTTCCTCAATTATGACCTGAAAAAATATTACGAGAAAATCGTCAACTGAGTAACTGGAATTCGGTTTTTAAGGGTCGGGGAGTGGTTCAACCATTCCCCGACCCTTTTTTGCAGTCCGCTGCGAATTACCCCTAAAAGTAAAACTTGAAACATCGATCCTCCATGTCTTGTCGCAGAGGATTGAGTCCTGTCAAGCAGGAACTGCATCATCCGATAGACAGGCATGTCTTTCGTTTCGTTAAACCGTTCAGCTTAGCCCGGAATAATAGCTCCCTGTATCCTCTTCATCATCAACATTTTCCTTGCCAGGGGATACGTTCATCCATATTTTTTGATACGGTATAACCCCATAATGGGCCACAGCCAAAGAAACGGGAGGGACAAAACCATGTACGATAAGATTGAATTATGTAAAAAAATAACTCATTTATATCCTGAGGTTGGAGTATGCGGAATTGATATTGATGTTGACTTTGACGAGTCGAAGAAAGTGTGGGTTGTCGATCTCAAAAAAGACAATCATGAACTGAAACATCATCTTGAGATTTCCGATGCCGAACAATGCATGGAAGGAAAACAATGTGTCTCTCTCGGCCTCGAAATAGCACAACTCATGAAAAATATAGAGGGGAATCAATTCTAAGGGTGTTTATCCGGGAGGATAAAATAGAAGGTTGACCCATCTTCCCGGTTGCTTTCGTGCCACAGCCTGCCGCCATGATTCTCGACTATTTTGCGGCACACCGACAGACCTATTCCTGTTCCGGGATACTTCCTCGCCGAATGGAGACGGCCGAAGATGTCGAATATCCGTTCAGCGTATTCGGAAGCTATGCCGATTCCATTGTCTCTTACACCGAACAGCCATCCCTTCTCGTGTCGCTTAACGTTGATCGAGATTTCGGGCGGTGCGTCACGGCGATACTTGATTGCATTGTCAAGCAGGTTTTGAATGAGACGGGTCAGCTGCATCTCATCGCCTTCGATTTCCGGTAGTGCCTGGCAGGCAATGGTCGCCTTGTTTGCAGAAATGGCCGGACCGAGATTCTCGATCGCCTGTTTCACTATATTTTCCATGTTGACCGTTTCACGGAAGGTGTCGGGTGCCTCCAGACGGGCGTAGTCGAGCAGGCTGTTGATCATGGTCTGCATCCGTTTTGTCCCATCAAGGATCTGCTCGCAGTACATTTTGCCTTTTTCATTCAGCCTGCTGCCGTAATTTTTAATCAGCAGATCGGTAAATCCCTTCACAGCGCGGAGCGGCTGTTGCAGATCATGAGAACAAACTGAAGCAAACTGATCCAACTCCCTGTTGGATATTTCAGCTTTTTCAAGGGTTCTGGCTAAAATCCTTGCTCTTTCTTCTTCAAGAGCTTCCGCGGTCTTGGTATCCGTTATATCCATGAACAAGACACAGAATCCGACTGTTTCGTTGAGTTCGCTTATGTGAGGGATAAAAGTCGTATGGTTTATTCGCGGCCCATCTTTTCGATGATTGAGCTGAATTTCAAAGTCGACCCGTTCTCCTTCGAGCACACTTTCGATATATGGCTGCATAATTCGGTACGAGTGCTCATCGAACATCTCCGACATCCTGACGCCCTGAATTTCTTTGACCGGAACCCCGAACCAATCATGATACGCGGCGTTGCAGAAGACATATCGCTGTTTATTGTCTACATATGCGATCAGAACCGGCAATGAATCGGTAATGAGGTGCAGCCGGTCCCGGCTCTCCTGGACTATTTTTTCGAGTGAATTGGGCGTAATCATGTATTTCTATAAAATAAAAAGGAAAAACCGGAAACCGGTTGATTATCGATGCAGGGGAATTTAACAATCATTTTCAAGATCTTTTGCGCAATCGGGACAGACCAGGTTGATTACCTCGGTGTCGGGATGATGACTCAAATATTCATCAATTCCGAACCACTGCTTATTCACATCGAGAATTCTTTTGCAGCATAAACAGAGAGGCAAAATACTTTCGAGCGATTCTATCTTCTTCAGCGCCAGGTTAAGGTCGTCGAGGAGATCTTCTTTTTCCTGGCGAAACTTTTTTCGCTCGATCGCATACATAACCGATTTCTGCAACATGATCGGAGACAAATCCTGTTTTTCAAGAAAATCCTGCGCTCCGTATCGGACAGCCTGCGCAGCCATCTGATCATTGTTGGCCCCGGTAAGGACAACGACCGCACTGTTCGGGAAACGCGTTATTACTCGTCGAACAGTATCGATCCCTTGGGAATCGGGGAGAAAAAGATCGAGCAGCACCGCATCGAATTCGTGATGAGACAGCAGGCCGATAGCTGCCTTGAGAGTTGCAACCTCGGTAAGCTCACAGGATAACTTCTTGATGTCGGATAACATTTCCTTGATCAACAGGATATCGGCAGGAGTATCTTCGACAATGAGGATTGAAAGCTTCTCCATCGGTTACAAGCCTCTCATTCTTATTGATGGTAATCCGATACATTCATTTATGAACATGCAAAAATCATACTCAACGCATAAACTCTCGACGAGCCGTGGACCGAAGGATTTACGGATGCAAAAGTCGTTATGGGCAGCAGCTGAAATTGAAAATCAGTAACCGTTCACCAGCACCCCATCTTCGTCCGATCAGGCCACTTCACATGCCAACTATCGGAGTCTCCCGATGGTCGCTTACCTGCTCGGCGGCCTGCTTGAACGAACCTGGAGCACTGGATGACGACGGCCAAGGATGTCCTAGTGTCGCGGGTGCCAAGGATGGCACAGGAGCGACACGGTTACAGATCCGGGTTATGCAGTCTTTTGATGTGTTCCGGTAAACGATTACGAAAATCAAGAAGAACAATGAGTCTGCGCACTAGTTTTATGTGTCAGGATATTGTAAGATTACTGAACGATAATCAACGTTCGATCATGTCGACATATGAATATTATAGATGACAGGCTGTAGATTTTTAAAAGTAAAGAATTGTGGTTTTTTTTGCTGCGGCTTGACCGCAACGTCAGTCTGTATATTTTTATTACATTAAGTTTCTCTTCAGTTTCCTGACAACCTCTTTGGCTTCGATTACACGAGTGGAACAGCATTCAAAAGTCATCCCGTTCATTCCGGTTGTGCTCTTTAATCAGTTTTAATGGAGTTTGCATAATGCAAAAACAGGCGCAATCCTCTGATGCCAGCCCCTTAGTGCTTGTGGTCGAAAGCGACAGAAATCTGTTCGATGTTCTGACAAAACGCACGGGCGAGTTGGGAGTCAGGGCAATTCAGGCCGTCACCCTGCAGGATGGTCTGGAAAAAAATAAAGCCGAGCGCTTTGATGTCATTTTGATGCGCGATATTCTGCCGGATGGTGCCGCATGCTCCTTTATCCAGGATTTTCAAGCGGAAACCCAGTCCCCTGAAATAATAATATATTCCACACTGGGCGACTCCGAGCAGGCGGAACTTGCTTTCAATAGCGGTGTCTGGGATTATGTTATCGATTCGTCGCCTGAAACCTGCCTGCCGGAACTGTTGATTCGCGCCCTCCGCTACCGGCAAAATAAATCGGACGACACCGCATCGCAGCAAAAGGAGATTCGCGACCAGTTATTGCACCATGGCATCATTGGCGGGAGCAAGGAGCTGCAGAGCTGTATCGATCTCACCGTCCAGATGGCCCAGTCGGATGGAAATGTTCTCATATTCGGAGAATCGGGAACCGGGAAAGAACTTTTTGCCTCGGCGATCCACCTGATCAGCCGACGCTCCGCAAATAAACTCATTATTGTCGATTGCGCTGCGCTTCCGCCAACCCTTGTTGAAAGCATCCTGTTCGGTCATATCAAAGGTTCTTTTACCGGGGCCGACAAAGCCCAGCCCGGTCTCATAAAACAATCCGACGGCGGCACCTTGTTTCTCGATGAAATAAGTGAGATGCCTTTGGAGATACAGAAAAAATTCTTACGTGTCATCCAGGAACGGACTTTCCTGCCGGTCGGCGGCAACAATGAGACAAAAAGCGATTTCCGGTTGATTGCCGCAACGAACAAGGATCTGCAGGCCATGTCCGACGAAGGGACGTTTCGGGAGGATCTCCTGTTCCGCCTGAAAACCTTTCAGCTCGACCTGCCGCCGCTGCGCACACGACGCCGTGATATTACCGAGCTTGCGTATTATTTTCGCGACACCTTTTGCAAGCGCAACAAAATAAAAAGAAAGATGTTCTCTCCGGATTATTTGATGACCCTTGGCCAGTACGATTGGCCGGGAAACGTCAGGGAACTGTTCCAGGCCATCGAACGTTCGATAACCATAGCTCATAATAGTAATATCCTTTATCCGAAGCATCTTTCTGCCAGTATCAGGATCAAGGTCACCAGGAAAAAACTGCAGAAGCAGCAGGAAAGCGACGAGCCGCTTGCTCAAACGAACCCCTTCCGCCTCGATCTTCAGGACATGCCGGCCTTGAAAGAGGCAAGGCACAAGGCAATCGAAGCTCAGGAGATGCGCTACCTTGAAACACTGCTCAACGCAACTGATGGGAATATCAAGAAATGCTGTGAAGTATCGGGGCTGTCGAGGTCCAGGTTCTACGACTTGTTGAAAAAATACCGTCTTTCCGCAACAAAATAGCTTTCCCTCTGCTGCATCTGTCCGGTTACCGCAAACCTCGTTAATAATCTTCCAGTTCCCGGATCAGTTGCAGGTGTTCGGGGCTCTTGGAAAAACCTCTTGCCCGAAGAGCCATGGCCAGTCCCCTCGGGATGTCGAGAGCATGATTGTCGGTTAATCTCTCAACGTAGATACTTTTATAGTTCGAGGGGATCCGCAGTGTCCAGTTCGCGACGCTCACCGTGCCCGGCTTGTTATACGTCTCTTTGCCGCCGAGCAGATCGGTAAAAAACACCATGATGTTTTGTGCCGGTCCGACCAGTAAATCGGCAAATTTGGCCTGGACCAGGGCACCTGCATCGACGGAGACACGTTCTATCCATCTTGCCCGCTCTGCTGCCGGGATGCGCAGACGCGTCGCAAGATATTCGGCCTGCCGGTGCGAATTGCCGGTTGCGAGCCAATTGTCGGCCACCTGCCAGATGGGAGCGGTATCTTGGTTGCCAAGCATCAGCCAGTCTTCCGGCTGGGCGTTTTCGCTGCGGTATACATCGAGCTCATTGTCTAAATCGGCCTTTTGAGTCACCCGGAACCGGCCCAGACCGTACAATTCCATGACCCGTTTGACCGGGTAGGGCTGGGTGCTGAGAATTTCACAGGCAATTTCGCAGGGGGTGCCGGGTCTTTTTGCCGCAGCCTTCATTATCACATCAAAGAGTTGCGCATAGCGGTTGACCTGTTCGGGATCGAGAGTAGCTACCCAGTCATCGCTGTGTCTTTCCGCCATGGTATTGAGCTGATCCTGCCGCACTATGGCGAATTCGGCGAGCACCGGATGATCGTCGAGCATCGGCGATGCAAAGAGTCGAGCACCTTTCTGTACGGCGCCGACAGGGTCTTCCCGGCCGGCTTTGTAAACCCAGGGGCAGATAAGGCCGTGGGGATGATCCAGGCGCAGACCGTCGAACTCCTCAACCAGCTTTTTAATCCGTGTCCGGAAAAAACTGACAGCAGGTCCCGGCCGCCGGCACCCCTTGAGGCCTGTGATATGATACCGCTTCGGGTCAAGAAGAGGATAGTTCCATGGCTGTCCTTGCGGATTGGTGCGGCTCGGCGGTGCTCCCATGAGATAATCCGGCAGCAGAAAGGAATGGGCGCCCCAGGCATCGCGCGCTGAAATGCCGATCTGGAAGTCACCGAACAGTTTCAGGCCGAGGTCTCGGCAGCGTTGCCGTAATGCGCGGTGCTGTGCGGCAAGCAGGAACTGGATCAAAGCGTAGTCTTCGATAGCTTGGGCATGTTGGCGATACAGGCTCCGAAGCCGCAGGCTCACCGATGCTTTCCGGTCGGCCGGCGGTGCGAAAAGATGTTGGTCGAGCCGGGCCTCCTCGCCTGTCTCCCATTGTCTCCATGTTTTGCCGCCGTAATGGTGCCTGAGAATTTCGTAGAGGGCGTCACGTATCAGCCATGTGGCATTCTTCAGGCGAAATGTCTGGAAGGAATCGCCAAGAGAAGCGCGGGATGCGTTTATTCCGTCGGCAATCAGGCGTCGGTGGCGGGTGCAGATTTCGGCAGAGACATATTGAGTTGCCTCTCTTGCCAATGCATCGTTGATCCGGATGCTTTCCGGAGGGATTCTACCGGTGAACCCGGCCAGTGTTTCCGGACTGAGCAGGTTGCAACCCGGCCGCGTCAGAGGAAGCGGTGCCAGGGAGAGTGGATTCCTTGAAAAAAAAGTGGCGTCGTAAGGCGAAAGGTTTGCCGGAGTGGTTATGCCCTGGGGGCCGAGCTGAATACCGTTAAACCCGAGAGTCCTGGCAAAGTTGAGAAACTCGGCAGCGCCGTCCGAGTATGGCGAGCCGCGGCCGAGGTCTTCCTCCGGCAGGCTGGGAAAGGCCGCATCGTGAATACCGAGCAGAAAATTTCGAATACCGAGAATTTCTAGAGCCTGGTCTATCTTTGCCTGCAGGGAGGCAAAAGGTTTTTGCATCTCTTTACATGTCCTGCTTCAGACGAAATACCACGATGGCTAAGGGCGGCAGGGTGACATTGAGTGAATGGTTCTCCCCATGGACCGACTGGGGGGTCGCCTCTTTGCCGCCGAAATTACCCTGGCCGCTGCCGCCGTACAGCGGCGCATCGCTGTTCAGCACTTCTTCCCAGTAGCCCATTTCCGGGACACCAAGACGATAATTATGGCGGGGCACCGGCGTGAAATTGCCGATGCAGACCACCACGTCTCCGGGGTTTTTACCTCGGCGGATAAAGCTCAAAACACTCTGCTGGCTGTCGTTGCAGTCGATCCAGGAAAAACCGCCGGGATCGTTATCGAGTTGATGGAGGGCAGGCTCGCCGCGCAGAAAGGTGTTGAGGTCGCGGACCCAGCGCTGCAGGCCCTGATGAAAGGGGAACTGGAGTAAAGGCCAATCAAGACCGGTATCATGATTCCACTCGGCCCACTGACCGAATTCGCAGCCCATAAACAGGATTTTTTTGCCGGGATGGGTGAACATGTAGCCGTAGAGCAGCCGCAAATTGGCAAATTTGCGCCAGTGGTCCCCGGGCATCCTGCCGATCATCGAACCTTTGCCGTGCACCACTTCGTCATGGGAAAACGGCAGAATAAAATTCTCGTGAAAAGCATAGAGCAGGCTGAATGTCAGCTTGTGATGGTGATAGGAACGATGAATCGAGTCATTGCTCATATAGCTGAGGGTATCGTGCATCCATCCCATATTCCATTTAAAGCCGAAACCAAGCCCTCCCAGATAGGTCGGCCGCGAAACCATGGGGTAGGAGGTCGATTCCTCGGCAAAGGTCATGACATCGGGGTGTTCCTGGTACACCAGCTCGTTGAACCTTTTCAGGAAATCGATAGCCTCGAGGTTTTCCCTGCCGCCGTACCGATTGGGGATCCATTCTCCCTCCTTGCGGGAATAATCAAGGTAGAGCATGGAGGCCACGGCGTCGACCCGCAGGCCGTCGATATGGTAGACCTCCAGCCAGAAAAGGGCGTTTGACAGCAGAAATGCCGCGATCTCCGTCCGGCCGTAATTGAAGATGAAAGTTCCCCAGTCCATGTGCTGTCCCTGTCGGGGGTCGGCATGTTCATAGAGATGGGTGCCGTCAAAATAACCGAGGCCGTGGGCATCCCGCGGAAAATGCGCAGGCACCCAGTCGAGGATGACGCCGATGCCGCGCCGGTGCAGGGTGTCGACCATGTACATGAAATCCTGAGGAGTTCCGAAGCGGCTGGTGGGGGCATAATAGCCGATGGTCTGATAGCCCCATGAGCCGTCGAACGGATGCTCATTGACCGGCAGCAGTTCGATGTGGGAAAATCCCATGTGGCTGACATAATCAGCCAGTTTTTCTGCCAGTTCCCTGTAGTTAAGCCAGCCGCCGTCTTCGCGCCGCATCCATGAACCGAGATGCACTTCGTAGATCGAGATGGGGGCTTCATGGTGATGAAGGTGCCGCCGGGACTCCATCCATTCCCGGTCCTGCCATTGATAGCCGTCGATGTTCCAGACTACGGAGGCTGTGGCGGGACGAATTTCGCAGTGGAAGGCATAGGGGTCGGTTTTTTCAATCTTGTAATTATTAAACCTTGACCTGATGGCATATTTATACAGGGCTCCAAGCCCTGCTTCGGGCACAAAACACTGCCAGTAACCCGAGTATTTAATCATTGTCATCGGATTTGCCGTATCATTCCAGCCATTGAAATCGCCTATGACCGAGACTGCTTCGGCATTAGGCGCCCAGAGGGTGAAAAAGGTTCCCTCGCGATCGGCGGTCTTGATGAAATGGGCTCCGAGTTTTTCCCATGATCTGTAATGCGTTCCTTCGGAGAGCAGGTGCAGGTCGTAATCCGTCAGGGGAGTGTTGGAAGGTTTCATGGTTTCCTTTTGCCTGTCTTTATATTGCCGATGATGTCGATGATGCCGGCCAGTGGAATATGAATCCAGTCCGGCCTGTTATTCAATTCATAATTCAGTTCATAGAATACCTTTTCCAGCAGGAACACTTCAAGAATAAAGTCGGTACGGGCCGTCGGCAAAAATGGCGCACCGGCAGCGGTCTGAAAATATGCCGCGATAAATACACTGCTCGTCCACTCATACCATGCCTTACTCCAGGGCATAAGTTCTTCATTCTTTCCGGTTTGTCCAGTCCCTGGCGGGACGGTGGTGTGCGCTGCATAATGAAAGGAGCGTATCATCCCGGCGACGTCCTTGAGCGGCGAGCCCTTGCTGCGTCTTTGTGAGAGCGGTCGCAGGGGTTCGCCTTCAAAGTCCAGGAGGGTGAAATCATTGTCCGCAGTGTGGAGAACCTGACCCAGGTGGTAATCTCCGTGATGTCTGATCAGATATCCCAGTTTTTCGCCGATTTCGGCCATCCCGCCGATTCTGTCAAGGAGAGCGGGAGCATCGAAAAGGACCCGGTCGGCGGTTTCTCGCACTTCGGCCGGCAGTTCCGAGATTTTGTTGCCGAGTGTGGCGAGGGAAGCCTGGATTTGACGGATAACCGTCTCTGCAAGCTGTTGGGTGAGAGCCGCGGTAGCTTTTTCCGGCCTGAATGCCGAGATTTTTTTCTCTTGCGACAGGGCCAGATGAAACTCCGCGGTTCGGCGCCCAAGGAGTCTGATCGACTGCAGGTATTCTCCGGTCATTGCGATAAAAGCTGCGGGCGGCTCCTGCAGGGATGCTTCGATCAGCGGCATGCCTATTGTCGGTACGGGTTCGCCTGCTATGCGCTGTTTTTCCGCCATCGCGTAATACTCTTCAAGCGCCGACAGCGTATATGACCAGCCGTCGCCCTGGTTGGCAATAAATTCCTGCAGCATGGCTAAAGTCGATTCATGGCCCGAGGGATCCAGATATTGCATGGTGCCTATCACTCTGGCGGTTGAGGGGAATCGGCTTTTCTCCGACAGAAACAGACTCAATTCCACATCGGGGTTGATGCCTTGTTCCATTCTGCGATAGAGTTTCAGGACGAAGGCGTCTTCGATGATGATCGACGTATTGCTCTGTTCCGCCCCTACCTTTCGCACCGAAGCGCAGGCATGGCTGGAGATCAACTCGTCATAGATCGAGGTCGGGATTGCCCGAATCGTTCCGCCTTTTTTGGTTCCGTACTGACGTTCGTCGCCAATGGCATTGAAGAGGATATCATAGGAGGCCCTGTCCATCAGGGCGTCGTAAAGAATTCCATCTCCCCGCCTGGCTTTTACAAAAGCGAAGATGCTGCCGGGTATTTCTTCGGCAAGCTTCAGGGCGGGTGGCCCGAGAACGATTTTCATTGGCACTGCATAGTCTTCATGGTCGCCGGAATCATACTCGACCCGAAGTAAAGTAATATAAAACGATGCACCCAGCTTGCACCAGTCGATAAGGCTGCAGGAATTGATTTCCTTGGCCTTGCCGCGAAACCAGCGCTGCCTTGCAAGGTATGGCGGCAGAACGTCGTTGCAGAGGGCAAAAAGATATTCCGGCTCGAGCAGGGTGTCCCACATCCCTTCAAGGGTCAACAGAGGAATCTTCCGCAGCTCATCGGTTGCCGCCCGGACAGCTTTTATCGGTTCTGCGGGCGATTCGAGTCTGAACCAGTAAAAACTGTGCGGCCCGAGAGTGATGAAATAGGGGAGATCGCCGATGGACGGAAACTCGGTCCTGCCGATCATCTCCACGGGGATTCGCCCCTTGAATTCGGAGAGGTCGAGCTCCGCCGGCTGGACGAATCGGGAAAGATTGGCGATCACCATGATTATTTCGCCCTTGTAGCGGCGGATAAAGGCCAGAATCGCCCGGTTGTCCGGCTTGATAAATTCCATGCTGCCGCGGCCGAAGGCCTTATGCTGCCGGCGCAGGGCGATCATCCGCTGCATGAAGCGCAGCATTGAAGAGGGATCGCGCTCCTGGGCTTCGACATTTACAGATTGATAGCCATATACCGGATCCATGATGACCGGCAGATAGAGGCGGGCCGGATCTGCCCGGGAGAAACCGCTGTTTCTGTCCATGTTCCACTGCATCGGCGTGCGGACGCCGTCGCGGTCGCCGAGAAAGATATTGTCGCCCATGCCCAGCTCGTCGCCGTAGTAGATGACCGGCGCTCCGGGCAGGGAAAAGAGCAGGGAATTCAGGAGTTCCATGCGGCGGCGGCTGTTGTCGATCAGGGGCGCGAGACGCCTCCGGATGCCGATATTGAGTCGCATCCTGCTGTCTTTGGCATATTCCCGGTACATATAATCCCGTTCGGCGTCGGTCACCATTTCGAGAGTCAATTCATCATGGTTGCGCAGGAAAAGAGCCCATTGACAATTTGCCGGGATGTGCGGCGTGCGATCGATAATGTCGGTGATGGGCCGCCGGTCTTCCTGGCGGATGGCCATGAACATTCTCGGCATTAAAGGAAAATGAAAAGCCATGTGACATGAATCGCCGTCGCCGAAATAGGGCCGGACATCTTCCGGCCATTGATTGGCTTCGGCGAGAAACATGCGCCCGGTATAATATTGATCCAGGTGTTTGCGGAACTGTTTAAGGACTTCCAGGGTTTCCGGCAGATTTTCGTTATTGGTGCCTTCCCTTACGCAAAGATACGGCACGGCATCGAGCCGCAGGCCGTCGACCCCCATGTCGAGCCAGAACCGCATTACCTTGAGGACAGCCTTGACAACATTCGGATTGTTGTGATTCAGGTCGGGCTGGTGCGAAAAAAAGCGATGCCAGAAGTAGGCTTTTGCCACCTTGTCCCAGGCCCAGTTGGACGGCTCGCTATCGGTAAAAATAATCCGCGTTTCCGGAAATTTGCTGTCGGTATCGCTCCAGACGTAATAATTCCGCCGGGCGGAATTGGGTTTTGCCAGGCGGGCCGCTTGAAACCAGGGGTGCTGATCGGAAGTGTGATTGATTACCAGCTCGGTAATGACCCTGATGTTGCGGCGGTGGGCCTCCCGGACGAATGCCCTGAAGTCCCGAAGATTTCCGTAGCCCGGATGAATGCCTCGATAATCGGCGATATCGTACCCGTCGTCCTTGAACGGCGAGGGATAAAACGGCAGAAGCCAGAGGGTATTGACGCCAAGTTCCTGGATATAGTCGAGCTTTTCAATAAGGCCCTGGAAATCCCCGGTCCCGTCATCATTACTGTCCTTGAAGGCCTTGACGTGCAGTTCATAGATAATGGCGTCTTTATACCAGAGGGAATCTGTTTTTCCTGTCACCATGTTCAAGATCCTTTCCTACATGAAATAATCAAAATCACGTTCGGTTCGCAGTTTTCGCCGCAGCAGAAAAATCTGGGCAGGGCTGTCGACCGGATCGAGGCGCACGAAATTCCGGCGTCCCTGCCACAGGAAACGATTGTCGAACAGCAGTTCATGGACCTGAAAAACTTCTTCTTCCTCTATATGAAATTGCTCGAGGGGGACTTCCAGCCAGCCTTCCTGGACATGATGGGGGTCCAGGTTGACAGCGACCAGGATGATGTTGGCAAGATCTTCCGTGCTTTTACCGTAGAACAGCAGGTGTTCATTGTCCACCGGATAAAAGGACAGCCGTGTATTGGTTGCGAGAGCCGCGTTGTTTTTCCGGATGGTGTTGATCCGGGTGATAAAGGCTCGGAGAGCGACGGATTTTTTCCAGTCCCGCGGCTTTATCTCGAATTTTTCCGAATTGAGATATTCCTCGGTGCCGGGTACCGCTTCGTTTTCGGCAAATTCAAAGCCGCTGTAGATGCCGTAACAGGTGGAGAGGGTCGCCGCCAGAACAAGACGGGCAATGAACGCGCCGCGTCCGCCGAATTGCAGGTATTCCGGCAGGATGTCTGGGGTATTTGCAAAAAAGTTGGGCCGGAAGTATTCGCTGACTTCGGTTGAAACCAGTTCCTGCAGATACGAGGTCAACTCGGATTTGGTGTTCCGCCAGGTGAAATACGTATAGGACTGGCTGAAACCGACCTTGGCAAGGCCGTACATTACCCTGGGCCGGGTGAAGGCCTCGGAAAGAAAGACGATATCGGGATACTCGCGGTGCACTTCGTCTATAAGCCACTCCCAGAAAGGCAGCGGTTTGGTATGCGGGTTATCGACCCGGAAGATCTTTACGCCGCGCTCAACCCAGAAGACTACGATGGTTTTCAGCTCATGCCAGAGGGCTTGCCATTCTTCACAGTCGAAGGATATCGGATAGATGTCCTCATATTTTTTCGGCGGGTTTTCGGCATATTTGATGGTCCCGTCGGGGCGGTGCCGGAACCACTCCGGATGTTCGCGGATGTAAGGATGATCCGGTGAGCACTGAAAGGCGATGTCGAGGGCGATCTCGAGGCCCTGCCGCCGCGCACCGGCCACCAGCTGCTCGAAATCTTCCATGGTGCCGAGTTCCGGATGGACCGCTTTGTGGCCTCCCGCCTCGGAACCGATGGCCCACGGGCTACCGGGGTCGTGGGGGGTTACAATGAGACTGTTGTTGCGGCCTTTGCGGTTGGTCCGGCCGATGGGATGAATGGGCGGGAGGTAGAGAACATCGAATCCCATGCGGACAATCTCGGGCACGAGTTGCAGGACATCCCCGAAGGTTCCGCTTTTATTCGGGTCGGTGGTGATGGAACGGGGAAAGAGTTCATACCAGGCACTGAAGCCGGCGATTAGCGGCTCGACGGTCACCGAAAGCGCAGGGGCAAAAACCGCTTCCCTGGAACGTTCGGGATAGCGGTTCATCATGGCGGTGATGTCCGGTGCCGTCGCTTTGACTACCATTTTTTTCTGGGGCTCGACGGCACGCAGGGAAGCCGCCACGGAGGACAGCCATTCATTGTCGGGAGAAAGAGCTTTCCCGGCTGTGGCTTCGATCATCGCCGCACCTTCCAGCAGATCGCTTGCGACATCCTGACCTGCCATGAATTTCTTCAACAGGTCCCTCTGCCAGGTGGTGAAATGATTGATCCAGGCCCTGATGGTATACTGGTATGTGCCAAGCTTTTCGACCTGAAATTCCGCAGTCCACAAGTCGTCGGCCAGGTATGACATGGGCGCTTCGGACCATTCTTCCCGGCCATGACGATACTGCAGGACCGCCTGCAGGAGGTCGTGGCCGTCGGCAAAGACATAGGCCGAAACGGCAACCTTCTCCCCCACAGTTCTTTTGATCGGAAAGCGACCGCAGTCAATTCGCGGGCGGATCTTCTCTATCCATACCCTGGCGGCCTTTTCGTCTGAAAGTCGAAGCCGGGCGTGTTGCTGTTGCATGTTCCCTCTCTTTTCCGGTATTGACGGGGCATGTGACGACCGCTGCCACTCTCAGAGCAGCCGATAAGGCCAGGCTCTTCGTGCCCATTCGCTGGCAGGATATCGTTCCTGGAGCTGGTAGTAGGCTTCCTTCAGAAATTTTGCATCACCGATCATCTTGTATTTGACGACCCCTTTCAGGTATACAGCTTCGGGTGCGGAGAAGCTTTGGGGGTGACTGGCCAGGATGCGATTGAGGTGTTGCCGGCACTCTTCCAGGCAATCCTGGTTGAAGTCCACTTTTGCCAGACCTATTTCCAGGGATGGGATGAATTCTTCCGGTGGAAAAAAACCGACATTCGACTGGTGTACAGCCCCTGTTGGGTCGAGAATGATAATTCTCGGCGTCCATTTGACATTGAAATCATCGGCATAGGGTTGAGTGTCGCTGGAAATCCGGAGCGGGATGAATGTATCGTCGATATAATCGGCTACAATTTCATCTGGATACGTAACTGCATCCATCTGTTGGCAGCCAATTCACCCGGGATTGTAGAAATCAAGCAGCACCGCTTTGTTTTCTTTGCGCGCCTTTTCGAAAACTTCCAGAAAATCAGATTTCCATTCGAATTTCCTGTTCATGGTCTTTCTCCTGTTTTTTATTTAAACCTGAGCTGGGGGAGTACTTTCTCAGGGAGTTGTTTCCTCTTCTTAAGAGAGAAGCAATTGATATGCCAATCAGAAAAAATATTAAAAGTAGTGGGATGATGTTAGGAAAAAATTATTACTTTGGTTAAAGAGGGTCGAGATGGTTGCGGGTTCTTTTAGATTGTGTCTTGAAATGGCGGCAATTTTGCAAGGAAAGGGAGCATGAGGACTGTTTATTTCAAAGCTCTTACAGGAGGTTGACATGCGTTTGAAAGGTAAAAAGGTCGTACTCTTTGTTGAAAAACTCTATAACGATCGTGAATTCTGGTATCCCTACTACCGGCTCAAGGAGGAGGGGGCAGAAGTGTGCGTTGTCGGCCCCGAGGCCGGAGAACAGTATCAGGGGCAGTCAGGCATACCTGCCAAGGCCGATAAAGGCATGAACGACATCAATCCCGGCGATTATGACGGGATCGTTATTCCGGGAGGATATGCCCCGGATCATATGCGTCGTCACAGGACTATGATTAAGCTCGTAAGGGACTTTAACGAGGCTGGAAAAACCGTGGCGGCAATCTGTCATGCCGGCTGGATGCTGGCTTCCGCCGACATCCTGCGGGGCAGGAAGGTGACCGCCTTTTTTGCCATAAAAGATGATCTGGTGCATGCCGGAGCCGACTTTGTCGACGAGGAGGTGGTTGTCGACGGCAATCTGGTGACCAGTCGCAGTCCCGATGATCTGCCGGCTTTCATGAGGGCCATCATCGGAAAAATGTCCGAGTAGGAAGCTCTCCCTGGGTTCGTCGGCTTCGATGGCTGTCACCTGGGTGAGGTCGAGAGAACGATATCCCCATACCAGGCTACAGCGCTCATACCGGTATCATCGGTATCGGTCATTATGGCAATGGCGGCGGCTTCTTCCGGCTCCTCGCCAAAAAGAACTTTATAATCCGCCCAGATATTGCGCTCCTCATTGATCCATTGTCCTGCTAAGGCAGGACCGGACTGTACAGCCACCATCATGGCCTGGCCGGTATACGCATTCGGGATGGATTTGCCTTTGGGCAGATGATTTGCCCAGATGTAATTGATGGCCCTGGTCTGCCAGAAAAAACGGCCGGGGAAAACGACATAGAGACGAGCGGCATAGTCGTCTCCGGCTTTGGTGTTTTCGGTGCCATCTTTGATAGTATCTTTAATTTTCCAGGACCACCGAAGATATCGATACACCGCCGGGCTGAACTTCATCTCTCTTACCAGACCTGATGCGGCTGCATGACTGGTTGCCTGAACAACAACCCTGCCGTCATCCTCCTGCAGTCGATAATAGGTTTGGCCCTTAAAGATCTTTTGCGTCCAGCCACTCAACCCCTCAAGCTCAAACCGACTTACCGCCAGATCTTCGGTCCGGCCATTGGCAGCGGTCGATACAGCAATGAACGCCAGAAACAGAGTGAGGGATTTTCGTCTCAGTCTGAAGGTTTGAAAACTCTTTGTTCGATTGAAAATCATTCAGATACTTCCCGGAGTAATTGCAAACTGGCACGATAATTGGTTGTGTTATACCGTGTGGTTCAATTAATGGACATCTGCAAAAAGGACAAACAACCATTTGTCACAAGGAGAATATCATGACCACCCGCCAAGCAGAAGATATTTTAGAGCATACATTCAAACAGTTAGAAAAGATGCTGCAAGACGAGAGCCGGAAGAAGTCGGATCGCCGCCAGCCTCACGAGCAGCATCAAGAGAAAAAATCCAGTACAAAATCCTGTACAACCGGTTGTTCGGAAAAGCAGAAAAAGTAGTATTCCATCCAAGGCATGCCGCCGAAATATCGATCAAGACATTCCCTTTATTCCCCTTAAAAGACAGGAAATGCCGAATTCGAAAAATCCCAAACTCTTATTCCTGCCTTATCTAAGGATTTCAAACAATGGAGAATGACTGTCAAGCGCTGAGCTTTAAGGCAATTTTTGCCACATGTTCTCCTTGAAAATGTGCTCCTGCTCTTTCATTCTCGTTAGGAGAAAGACTGCCGTCCGGTCCGGCTATAGTAGAAGCTCCATAGGGTGAACAGCCGCTTATCCTGCCGATCTCCATCTGGCCCGGGAAGGTATAGGGCAGGCCGACGATCACCATGCCCTGGTGCAGCAGCAGGGTATGAAAATTGAGAATGGTCGATTCCTGTCCGCCATGCTGGGTGTTGGTGCTGGTGAAGACACTGCCCGCCTTGCCGACGAGACCACCGCTTACCCAGAGACCTCCGGTGGCATCGAGAAATTGCTTCATCTGGCCGCACATCATGCCAAAACGTGTCGGTGTGCCGAATATTATGGCATCGGCCTCACCGAGTTCGTTGACGGTGCAGACCTTTACATCGCTCTGCCGTTTCAGCGAATCAACCGCCCCCATCTTTTCCAGCACCTCCTGGGGCAAGGTCTCCGGCACGCGCCGTAATTCAGCCTCGACCCCGGCAACGGAGTTTGCTCCGGCCATGACATTTTGTGCCATTTCATAAATATGTCCGTACATCGAGTAATATACGACAAGCAATTTCATAGAGGTTCTCCCTTGTTCAGTGGTTTTAAAAACAGGCATCCGGAAACAGGCATCCGGAAACAGGTGATTGAAAACGATCCGCCGGTTTTTATTGAACCATAATCATCATTGACAAATAATCAGGCAAAACAGGGAGCCGGCAATTTTCTCGTCAGATAGTCCGATATCGATGGACATCGTCCTCTCCAGCAAGACTTCTTTAAGAAGAGCTACCAGTAATAGGGTAACCCGTAGAAGTCGAAGACCTTTTTCTCATAATCTCGGTCAATCGGCACCGAGTGGTCGTATTCCGGACTGTCATCGATCTGCTCGCTGGAAATCTTCACGACAATGGCGCTGCGCCCCCAGTCAACCATATCCACCCAATCGGGCGGAACGATCACCCTTTTGCTGCCCGGCAGCCAGTTGCTGGTGTCTACAACCAGATATCTGACCATCCAGGTTTCATCTTCAACGATAAAGTCCTCGACATGGCCTATATCGTTATCTGTTGCCTGAATCTGGTAGCCGATGACTTCTTCGATCGATCTGAGATGGGTTTTTTCATTCGGCAGTTCCACATCCCCCAGCTCGGTCGGTTCTCCCAACTCAGGCGGTCGCTGCAACAGAGAGGGTGAGGAATGCGGACCCCAGATCAAGCCTCCGTCCCAGTAGTGCGCCCATTGGTAATACTGGTTGAAAAGATTTTCATAATTCCGGGAAACTGGAGCGTCGGTGTCGAGGGGCGGCGCTTCTTTAATCTGGTCCCGGGTGAGATTGACCTGCAGAATATGAGTTGTCTGGTCTGCAGTGCCAATGGAGATCGGCGATATGAGAACCTTGCGGCCGGGCAACCATTTCCTGGTATCGGCGATAATATAGCGAATCACCCAGTCCCGATCATCGAACAGGAAATCATGGCATTTTCCGATCTTTCCGTCCTGGGCACCCAGTTCATACCCTAGAATTTCCTTTGCGCTCTTCAATTGTCTTTGCATGACGACCTCCTGCGATTGCCTTAAAAATTTCTGCATGCGAAGGGTGGAAGCAGATCGAAACGACTCGGTCTTCCCGGCTCTTTCTTAGAATACTATAGGGCGGTAATCCCGACCGGCAATGGGGGCGACTCATTCTTCCTGGTGCAACAACGGCAGAATCCTAACGGCATCGGAGCCTGTTGTCGGCACCTGGTAACGATTTTTTCAAAAATAGAGCAAAAAACCTCAGAATATGGTGCCTTGAGTGTATATATTCTCGATGCCATGACTGAAACCATCATCAGGACAGGAAATACCTCACGATACGGTGGACAAGGAGCATGCCATGACCGACGACAGGAACTTTCTACATGAAATGGAAAGAAGGTTACATGACTGGAAGGCGGAAATTCTCAAATTCAGAGTCATTGCCGAGCTTGCCGATCTCGATACTCAAATCGAATATTATCAGATCATCGAGGACATAGTGAAAAAAGAAGAGGCAGTGAAAGAAAAACTCGCCGATTATAATGAAAGTGGATCCGTAAATCGGAGCTCTTTGAAAAATGAAATAGATATCCTTCGTCAACACGTGGAGGATGCCATTGAATCCGCGATGATCAGGATAAACTAAAAAAACGATCTCATGCTGAAACGACTCTTACCCTGGAGATTTCTTTTACGCCTGGCGGCTAAACGGTTTGACACGGTCGATCCCCTGTCGGTAGCCGCGCGGATACGCAGTTTTGCCCAACCTTCAGAGGTCCAGGAACCCATCGAACTCCTCAGGGCCGGTATCATTTTTCATGCCCGGGGGTTGGTCAACACCAAGGCGATCCAGCATAATCTCGACTGGGTCTGGCCCTATTGGGTGGAACGGCAGTTTAATCCCAAGGACCCGTCCTTCATACCGCGGGCCTTTTCCTTCTCCCATATCAACCTGACCCACCGGAACTGGACCGCAGTCGGCAAGCCGGATCTGCCGCTGTATCCCATAGTCGACCCGCATGGCCTGGTGACGCCGTTCCATGACGGCTGGTCGATAGACTGCTGGTTCCTGGACGACGAAGGAAAAACCGTCTGCCCGTCCAAGTTGAAAGGTGTCCAGCAGAAGCTGAAAGACGATACCAATCGACGCGTCATCACTCGCTGCACGACCGAGGTGGTCAATTTGAGAAGCGAGGTCGCCATGGACGAAGACAACCCCAGGCCGGTGCTGCAATTGAAAGCGAGAGCCAAGGCATCCATCGGCGGCTGGCTGATTTTCGCTCTGCGCCCTTATAATCCGGAGGGTGTCCAGTTCATAGAGAAGGTTGAACTTCTCGAAGGTCAGGATGGCTGGCTGGTGAATGGCACCACCAGAATTATTTTGGAAGAAAAACCGGAAAAAATACTTTTTTCCAATTATAAAGAGGGCGATATCTTCTACCGGCTGAATGAAAAACAGACGTCCACAGGAATCTCATGCAGGATCGGAATGGTCACCTCGGCGGCATTCTACAGGATGGAAGCCGACGAAGACGCCAGGGATTTCATGCTTTCCGTGCCGCTGTCTCCGTCGAAAAGCTTTCCTCATCTGACAACTTCGAGAAGCTGGCCGGAGGCGGAAATCGAGGCAGCGGAGCTGCAGGTGCCCGATGCGGAGATTCAATTCCTCTACGAAACCGCCACCCGCACTCTCATCCATCTCTCGGCCGGGGACGTCATTCCCGGCCCCTATACCTATAATCGTTTCTGGTTCCGGGACGCCTGCATCATGCTCAATGCCATGCTGGTCGTAGGCCTCAAGGACCGGTGTCTGCGCCACCTCAACACCTTTGCCGCCCGCCAGACAAACGAGGGATACTTCCACTCTCAGGACGGAGAATGGGATTCGAACGGCCAGGTGCTCTGGCTGTTCAATCGCTACCGGCTGCTGTCGGACGGCAACTTCAATCCCGACTGGATAAAGCCGATCGTCAAAGGAGCCGGATGGATCGCCCGCAAGCGGATTTTCAGCGAGAAAAACAAAAAGATCAACGGCCTCCTGCCGGCCGGTTTCAGTGCCGAGCATTTTGGCCCGAACGACAACTACTACTGGGATGACTTCTGGGCAGTAGCCGGTCTGCAAGGCGCAGCCGACATCCTGGCGGCCCATGGCCTGGAGAAAGAGGAGAGGGCTATCGGCAATACTGCTTTGGAGATGGAAAAGGATCTTTTCCGCAGCATAGCCCTGGTCGCCGAGGAAAAAAACACCCTGGCGATTCCGACTTCGCCGAACCGCCGTCTGGATTCCGGGGCAATCGGCTCCATTGTCGCCGATTTTCCCCTGCAGCTGCTGCCGCCGGGCGACAAGCGGATGCTCGCTACGGCTGGGTTCCTGATGAACAACTGTCTGCAGAAGGGATGTGTTTTTCAGGACATGATCCATTCCGGCATCAACATCTATATGACCCTCGAACTGGCCCAGGTCTATCTGAGGGCGGGCGATCCCCGCTTCCGCTCATTGATGGCCGCCGCCGCCTCGCTCGCCTCGCCGACCGGCCAGTGGCCGGAAGCCATTCATCCGCTCACCGACGGCGGCTGCATGGGCGACGGCCAGCATGGCTGGGCGGCGGCGGAATGGCTGCTGCTGATCCGCAATATTTTTGTCATGGACGAAAAAGATTCCTTGGTCATCGGCCGCGGCGTTCTGCCCGAATGGATACAGCGGAAAAAGAAATTATCCTATGGTCCGACCCTGACGCCGTTTGGCAGGGTGAGCGTGGAAATCGACTGCCGGTACACCTCGCCGGAAGTTCACCTGAAGGCTGACTGGTATAAGCGACGACCTGAAAAGATTACAGTCCATCTGCCGGGATTCAAGCCCGGTTCCCTGAGCGAGCCTAATTATCTGTGCAGAGTTGAGGTGGAAGAATGAATATCTCGATGTTCACCAACACCTATCTCCCCCACGTCGGCGGAGTTGCAAGGTCGATATCGACGTTTGCCGAAGATTTGCGAAAAGCCGGCCATCGCGTGCAGATCGTTGCCCCGACCTATGCCGGACTGGAAGAAGTCAAAGAAAAAGATATTGTCAGGGTCCCGGCATTCCAGAATTTCAACGGCAGCGATTTCTCCGTCCGTATTCCCTTTACGGGCGTCATCAACAGGGCGATTACCGATTTCAGGCCGGATATCATCCACAGTCACCATCCTTTCCTGCTGGGCGATACCGCCCTGCGGGTGGCCCGCTCCCTGGATCTGCCCCTGGTCTTTACCCATCACACTCTTTATGAGAAATATACTCATTACGTTCCCTTCGATTCGGACGCCCTGAAGCGGTTCGTGATACAGCTGGCTACCGAATACGCCAATCTCTGCCACCGGGTAATCGCCCCCAGCACCGATGTCAAAAAGCTGCTTATCAGCCGTGGCGTACAAACTATCATGAATGTTTTGCCCACCGGGATAGACGTCGATTTTTTTAAGAACGGCGACGGGAAAAGGTTTCGCAGGGAGCATGGCATACCGGAAGACACAATGGTCATCGGCCATGTCGGCAGGCTGGCTAAAGAAAAGAACCTTCCCTTCCTGGCCGGAGCGGTGGCGCGTGCTCTCAGAAAATACGGCAACGCCTGTTTTCTCGTTGCCGGAAAGGGAGACGCGGAACCGGAGATCAAAGAGATCTTCGAAGAGCAGCGCCTTGACAAGCGCTTGATTATGGCCGGCAGCCTGACCGGCAATAATCTTGCCGACTGTTATGCGGCAATGGATATTTTCGCTTTTGCTTCTCTCTCCGAAACCCAGGGACTGGTGCTGGCCGAGGCCATGGCCGCCGCCACTCCGGTCGTTGCGCTCAGTGCATCGGGAGTAAATGACGTTATGAAAGATGGCGTCAACGGCATCCGACTTGAGGAGAACACTTCCGAAGGCCAATTTGGCGATGCGCTGGCGCAAGCACTGGCTGACCGGAAACAGCTTCTTTCCTGGAGTCGCAATGCCTTCGAGACAGCGAAAACATTTTCAAGAGAAAAAAGTACAGAGACACTTTTGCAGCTCTATACAAAAACCATCTCCGGCGTGCAGAATTCACAAGTTGCTGAAATCGATGTGCTTGATGGTGCCCTCCTGGCAATCAAGACCGAGTGGGAGCTTCTGCAGGAAAAAACCGCTGCCGCTCTTAATTCTTTCTCCGAGGTCAGAAAAGAGAGGTAGGGTTTGTTCAGCCGTCTTGGAAATAAATTACGCCGGCTTCATGATACCGTAAGCCGCAGCGAATGGGCGGCCCGCCATCTGCAGAAAGCCCCCGCCGAAACGGCTGACCATGATGTCCACGCCCCCGGAGTCCTGATAATCCAGATTGACGGCCTGGGATACGATCAGCTGCTGCGGGCCATGGAAAAGAATAGGCTGCCTTTTCTGCGACGACTCATCCAGCGGGATCATTTTGTCCTCAGAAAATTTTACTCCGGCCTGCCTTCATCGACTCCCGCCGTACAGGCGGAGCTTTTTTTCGGCGTTAAAAGTGCCGTGCCGGCCTTCAAATATTACGACCGTCTGATGCATCGGGAAAAAACCATGTTCGATGCCGATGATGTCGACACACTTGCGGCAAAATTTGAAAAAAAGTATCACGGCCTGCTTCGCGGCGGCAGTTCGTATTCGAACATTTATGCCGGCGGTGCCAAAGAAGCCCTGTTCTGCATCCAGACGATGAAACTGGATTCGATTTTTCACGACATTCAAATCAGGAAAATCGTCTGGTTCTTTATCATGTATTTCCCGAAAATAGCTCGCATGATGGGTTTAGCGCTGCTGGAGGTGGGCCTGGCTGTCTATGACTTTGTAAAAGGTGTTGTCGGCGGCAGGAATCCGCTCAGTGAATTCAAATTCATCTTCTCGCGTATCGGCGCCTGCATTGTGCTTCGGGAACTGGTTCGATTGCACGTGAAGATCGACATTGCCCGCGGCCTGCCGGTCATTCATGCCAATTTTATCGGCTATGACGAACACTCCCATCGTCGCGGCCCCTCATCGGCCTTTGCCCTCTGGACGCTGAAAGGTATCGAGGGGACAGTCAAGGACATAATGAACAAGGCCATGCGCTCCGATAAACGCGACTATCATATCTTCATCTTCGCCGACCACGGTCAGGAGCCGACCGAGCCGTTTGCGGTCCGGACCGGCAGAACCCTGCGCGAGGCGGTACAGGAGGTTTTCAGCCGGGGGCCCCTGAAACACGCCGACTATGCCGAAGTGGAAAGCATCATACCATATTTCAGGCTCCATCAGCGCAGCAGGGGCTTGTTGTGGTCCACCGCCAAGGAAAAACCTTCCGAACCGGAGGAGGAAATCGGCAACAATACCATCCATATCACTGCCATGGGACCGCTGGGTCATATCTACCTGCCGATCAGGCCCGATGCCGAAGAAATGCGCCATTATGCCGGAAGTCTGGTCCGCGACGGGGGAATACCTCTGGTATTTTATATCGAGAACGAAAGGGTGCGATGCGTCAGCCAGGCCGGCGATGGCGATCTCGGCGAGAAGGCGCCCGAAATCTTTGGTCTTAATCATCCCTTTCTTAAAGAAGTAACCAAAGACATGGAAATAATCTGCCGTCATGTACACGCAGGAGATTTCATTATTTCCGGCTGGCGGGCGGAAGGCAGGTCGCTGACATTTCCCATTGAACACGGCTCGCACGGAGGACCGGGCAGTCAGGAGACGAAAGGGTTCGTGATTCTTCCCGACACCGTCGGCGGGATCGATCAACCTTTTCTGCGACCGCTGGACCTGAGAGTACATGTCAGGACAATCCTGGAAGACCGCTTTCCGGCACTTGTTCCGGCAGTGAAAAAATACGATTATGCTCCGCAAATCATCAAGGTCCTGACTTATAATGTTCACAGTTGCCTGGGCATGGACGGCAAACTCTTTCCGGCACGTATCGCCAGAATAATCAGCCGTCATTCACCCGATATCGTCGCGCTGCAGGAAGTCGACAAAAACATGGAACGATCCCGCAACCAGGACCAGGCCAATCTTATCGCCGAACAACTCGACATGCAGAGCATTTTTTTCCCTCTCCTGCAAGACCGGGGAGGTGAGTACGGCCTGGCGATTCTCAGCCGCTATCCAAGCAATGCCATGGGTTTTAAAATTCTCCCGAAGCTGAAAATGAAACGCCCATCCGAGAACAGGGGAGTCATGTGGCTGCGACTCGACACCCACTGCGGGCCGATGCATTTCTTCAATACCCATTTGAGCTACATCACCAGTGAAAAAATGGCTCAGATGCGGCATATAGTTGAAGGCAACATGCTCGATGCAATCCCTTCCTCGGAACCGGTCATATTCTGTGGCGATTTGAACAGTGGCAGCGATTCGCCGACCTATAAGCTGTTATCCGAAAAACTGATCGACTCCCAGAAAGTCCATCCTCATTCCCCGCCGGATCCGACTTTCATTTCATCTTATCCGCTGCTCAGGCTGGACTATATCTTCCATTCACGCCATCTGGCGCCGGTGAGGGTCGAAGTGATCAACGACTGGGAGTGCAGGCTGGCCTCCGATCATCTGCCGGTGTCGAGCATTTTCATATACGACCCGAATATAAAGAGATAACTGAACCGATGGAACAACCATTACGAAAGAAAATTCTGGGCCGATCGGCAATCGCCGCAGGACTGGTATTTGTGCTGCTCGCCGTCTCGTACATTATCTACAGATACGATCTGGGGATAATGATGAGAAGCTATCTCGAGAGCCATATCCATCCGGGGATTTTCATAGCCCTGATGCTGGTCCTGCCGATTGTGGGCGCGCCGATATCGGTCTTTCTGGTTCTGGTGGGAATGAAGTTCGGCATTGTCGAAGGGATTCTGCTGTCGGCGGTGCTCATGTTTTTGCACATGGCGATCACCTATTATCTTGTCCATTCATTTTTTCGTTCGTGGATTACCCGCCTGCTGAAATCCTATAATATGATCATTCCATATATCGGCGACAGCTACAACAGATGGCATGCCCTGGCATTCATGCTTATTCCGGGCCTTCCCTATGCGGTAAAAAACAATCTGCTTGCTCTGGCGGGGGTCCCTTTTACTCCTTACATGGTCATCAACTGGACGGCCCAGTTCGGTATGAGCATCCCCTTGATCATCCTGGGCGGTGCCGTCATAGAAATGAACGTGTCCATTCTGGGAATAGCTATCGTCCTTTTGCTTGTCAGCCTTCTTCTCAAGTACTCCATGAGAAAAAGAAATTAGATCCAATTGCAATGACCGGATTCCCTGGAGGGCATGGTTCACATGCTCTTTGTCATTTTCGCAAGATTCTTCTCGGCAATTTCCGTCAGTTTTCTGAACTCTTCCCCTGGACTGCACCCAATGATTCAAGCGCCCCCAACCAACAGCCGCGCCTTGTAACGTAATCATAACAAAGGTCAAACCCCACTCAAATGTGAACCGCTATTCGCGATCGTATTCAATCCTCAGTGGTTATTCATTTGCCCAGAAACCCTCATGAAATACGACAATGCCCCGAGGGGCCTTTTCGGTAAACGGCAGGGCAAGAAAAAACTCTTGCGGAATGCCCTCATGAATCAGTTCCGGCAAATTTTGAAAACCGAATCGCTTATAGTAGTTTGGATCTCCCGCAAGGGCGCAGCCTTGGCCGCCCATTTCTTTCAGCAAAGACAACCCATCATTGACAAGTGCTTTTCCGATGCCTTGTTTATGGTATTCCGGCAATACGGAAAGTGGACCGAGGCCGTACCAATCTTTTGCGCCGCTAGAAATCGTTACCGGTGAAAAAGCAATATGTCCGACAACCTGCCCTTCAACTTCAGCCACAAGCGAGATGGTCAGCACCTCTGCGGCACGCAATGCTTTTATTATGTACTGCTCGGTATGGTTACTGATTGGGAGAGTTTTGAATGCAGCTATTGTGACCTGGCTAATCACATCAATATCTGCGTGTGTCTCATCTCTTATAATCATTTCAAGCTCCGGATTTTTTAGTCAACGTTTGAGCTCAGGCCGTGACCTGTCAGGATCGTCGCGCCTGCAGCGAAGTTATGCGGCGCGCGCAAGTGCGCTACTCATTTTCGAGGTCCTTCTTGGCGGACTTAAGGTATCTTCCAAAGTCCCGGTCCTTCTTCCTCTTCTCGACATGTGACATCTGGGAGAACTCTGACTCTTCCCTGAGTTTGATGTAATTGTCATAGTGCTCTTGACTGAGAGTGCCTGAATGTACCGCCTCAAGTACGGCGCAGCCAGGCTCGCCGGTATGATTGCAATTCATGTAGCGGCAACCGGAGGCGAACCCGATGATGTCGGAAAAACTGCCGCCTATCCCGTTTTCGGCCCCCAGGATTCCGAACTCGCGCATACCCGGGTTATCGATGACCAGGGCGCCACCCTCGAGGACGATCAATTCCCGGCGGACGGTAGTGTGTCTTCCTTCGCCCGTTGCGCTGACGCCCTTTGTCTGGAGCATTTCCCGGCCGAGCAGGGTGTTGATGATCGTGCTCTTGCCAACCCCCGATGATCCGACAAAGCAAAACGTCTTTGCGGGCAGCAGCGTCCGCTTAAGGTCGTCAATGCCTTCTCGCGTGACGTTGCTCAAGGTCAGCACCGGCGCCGTAACGCCTGCAGCGCGGATCTCTGCCAACTGGGACGCCAGAACTTCCGGCTCAACCAGATCAGTCTTGGTAAGCAGGACACAAGGATCAGCCCCTCCATCCCTCACCATGACGAGATAACGCTCAAGTCGCTTGAGGTTGAAGTCATAGTGGCATGACTGAACAACAATAACGTAATCCACGTTAGCCGCGATCATCTGATATTCGACGGAGTCTCCCGCTGACTTTCTGCGCAGAGCAGTCCTTCGCTCGAAAAGCGTGTGCACCAAGCCGAAATCGTCAGTCGGTTGTTTTTCTACACCCACCCAGTCTCCTACACACGGGAGTTCCTGCGACAGATGGTGCCGGTAAAGATAGCTGCCTGCCAACTTTGCCCGGAAGGTTCCGGTTTGATCCATGAGTAATAACAAGTCACGATCGACCGCAGCAACCCGAGCAACAGTATCCGCAGGGCCGCATTTTTCCCTTTCTTCGAACCACTCATCCCAGCCCAGTCGGGCCAAATCAATGTGTTGGCTTTTCATTCATCACCAGTTTTTCGGAGGAATCTTTATCTGATGTGAAAATTATTGGTTTTTTGTCAGCATTCTTATAACCAAAGATACATACTCGACTTTTTGTTTAGGATCTGCAATGAAAAATATACGGTACAGCTAGTATTAGCGAGGCCATAACAGACATGCAATGGCAATAAATGCTCTTCTCTTGGGTGACAAAAGCGAGCAGCAGGAGCTTTTTCCCATTCTATGAGTCTTTGTGCTCTTTTCTCTGCATCAATACTCGGGTGGAAACAGGTCTCCAGCAACCAGCCCTCAAAGGATTCATTCTTTGCTTTCGAATCGCTTGTTTCATTTGAAAAAAATTCCTTCATATTATGAAAAGAAAACCCTGAGCCAATCACGAGTAAATTCTCATAGTCCAGGTCTTGAAGTGCCCGCCCTATATTTAAATGTTCAGCAGGGCTGAGGTTATTGACAAGGGATAACTGAACACACGGAATATCCGCGTTTGGATACATTATTTTCAGCGGCACAAAGAGGCCGTGATCAAAACCTCGATGTTTATCGAGTTTAGCTGCAATACCAGCATTTTCCAGTAAATGGTGGATCTGATCGGCTAGTAATGGCTCTCCCGGACAGGGATAACCAATATTATAAGATTCTTCCGGAAATCCGTAATAATCGTAGATAAGGGACGGATTTGCTCCCGAAGTTATGGTGGGGATATTTTCTTCCCAGTGCGCACTTACTACAATAATGGCTGATGGTTTACATAGAGTAGCTGCAATTTTTTGCAGACAATCAACCATCTCTTTATGCCCTTCGTCGCCAAGAAGCGGCAGGGGACCTCCACCATGAGACGAGAATAGTACTTGAGGTTTAGTTTTCATCATGTTCTTCCAGTAAAGTGATGCTTACGCGGACATAAGGCGAGGCGGCATTTTCTTTCGTCTTTAATGCCCTGATTATACAATTTTTCTTGGTTTATAGGTAGTTAGAAAAAAAGGATCTTGCAGTTTTCTCAGCAATGAAATCTGGGTAGCTGGAGTCATTCAGATCCGCAAGAGGAAACAGCCAATCCAATGAGTCATCCTCGGTGGCGATAAATCCATCAAGACTTGATGCGGTGTAGTACTGGGTCTTCATGATTTCGATCATCGCTCGTGCAATATTTCGACCGCCATCGAGGCAGGACGGCCAGTTTCCCGGCTACCCGTCTGGAATTAAGCATCATGTCCCCCGAACTTCCGCTACCACAGGCAGGCGATGTATATCGCAAACTACCTGTATATCGCAACTACCAGCAAGACTACACCTGCTGCTACGAAAACTATGGGGCCGACGTGATTTGGGGTCCAGTCAGTGGTTGTCACCGAGCAGGGGTTATCCGGGTGGTATACGACATCAAATTCTTCGCCGACGGTAAACTGAGATTTGGCAGGGGAGTTCTCAGGCTCGGCGGTAATTGTCTCTCCTTTCAGGGTCACAAATTCAACCACCGGCCTGAAATAGGGGCCGCCTCTTTGTCTGGGGTATTCCACGATACGTATAACTTTGGCCTTCACGGTAACACCGTCGGTAATTCTCTTTTGATTGATTTTGAATTGTCTAATACCAAGAAATACCAATAGAGACGATGCTACAAGCAATACGATCATATACGTTAATCCTCCATCCCTATTTAGCCTACGCTCAAAATGTCCCGCAACGGTGTTGATTTTGATTTGAGGTGAAAATTCCAGGCTTTACCATTTTGTCAAATCGAGGATCGCTCTAGAAAAGCCTTCCGGATCTTCTTGTGGAATATTGTGGCCGACATTTTCGAGTAGCCGTTTTTCAAAACGACCAACAAACTTTCCATCAAGATGAGAGTAACTTCCAGCAGGGGTAACACCGTCACATGTTCCTTCAATTGCTATTGTCGGCACCGAGATCGATGGGAGCAATTCAAGGCTTTGTGAAACTGCCTCATACCGCGCATCGCCCTCAACCAAACCAAACCGATGCCGGTAGGAATGAACTGCCACTTCTACAAAGTCAGGATTTTCATAAGACTCTGCTGTTTTAGCAAACGTTGCCTCATCAAAGGACCATCTCGGAGACCAATCTTGCCAGAGAAGCCTGCAGAGTTCTTTTCGGTATTTTTCAAGTCCCCGCCTTCCTCGCTCGCCATGTAAATAATACTGATACCAATAACGTTGCTCCATTTCCGGAAGGAGCGGGTTCAGAGCACCTTCGATTCTATGGACAGTGTAACCACCACCGGAAACCAATCCACGTACACGTTCTGGATGAAGTGCAGCCATGATACAGGCAGCTCGACCACCCCAGTCATATCCTGCGAGAAAAATCTTATCGATGTCCAGTTTGTCCAGGAAAGCGACGAGGTCGGTACCAAGTGCAGCTTGCTCACCGGATCTCATGGTTTCGGCGTTTAGAAACCGTGTCGCCCCATATCCTCGCAGAAAAGGTACCAAGACTCGAAATTTCAATGTTGAAAGAGTCGGCCAGACTCCGGCGTATGCATGTACATCATAAGGGAATCCATGTAACAGAACGATTACGTCTTTTTCAGTCTGTCCAAATTCCAGGTATCCGATTTCCAGGAGTTCGGTGGAAACGAATTTCAAGTTATTCAAGTATTGCCTCCAATGGCCACACAAATTTGGGGTCAAATGTCGCATTCCCAGTTTTCACCCGGCTACCCGATGATGCTCCTGGGTGCTACTCTTTCTCCGGCATTGCCGAAGAATGGTGGCTGGTAATGAGCCACTCTGAGCCGTTCCAGCGATAGGTGTAGGTGTAGCGTCCGCTGACCTTTGCCCCTGTCTTAGCAAACGTGAATGTGTAAAGACCAGCGTCAACCGCCGTGTTGCAACCGAGCTCAATGGTGCGCAAGTCGATCGTGCCGGAGGGGCGGTTCTCTAAGAAGTGATGGAAGTAATCCTCCTTCTCGGCCGGATTGAGACGCGGCTTGTTTGAAACAGTAGGCAAGAGGATTGATCGCTCTGCGTAGTTGGCGACTACCTTGTGCGGATCACCTGTGAGTAATGACCGATTCCAGCGATCGAACAGCGAGGCGATTTCCTGTTCTGTAGTTGCCTTGCAGGACTCCATGCGCACATCTTGCGTACTGGCACAGCCGATAAGAGTTGCGGCAACGACAAACATACTTAAAGACTTAATCTTCATTTACGCGCTCCTTTTAGGGTGGGTAGCAGAGCTTGAGGCATAACGGCTTGGAACTAACTGTAATTGTGTTGTAACGGGACGCCATAACTATTTATTAGAAAATATTTAGCAGGTCCTTATATTTTTCCCTAAAAATGTTTTGCAACGTAAGTAACAACGTCCCGTAGGCGTATGTGGGTAGCAGAGCTTGAGGCATAACGGCCCGGAAACGGACTGTATTTGTGTGTATTATAGTTAACTAGATAACTATTTATTATAAAATATCAAAGGTGTCCCCTTTATTTTCAAAAGACTGTTGTACTCGTGAATTCAAAACAGAGTTGACTTTAACTCTCGTTTATTACGACTTGATCCCATTTACCATTCGTGCCAACAAACCCACATCTTTGATTTTAAAAAAAATCATTTCACTATAAAATTCTGTAAAGAAATCATTTTTAGATAAGAAGCACTAGTGTGTGCAGCATATCTCTGATATTTATTATTTTTCTCTTCATTAGCAAAATCACACACCGATTTTAGTGAAAATGCAGTAGGCGAAGGATTAGTGTAATTTAATGAAGCATACAAAACGCCATAAGTTTCCATTTCTATTCCAACCAATTTCCTTTGATGGTTTTGAATATCAATTGTAATAGACGGATCAGATATAACTGAAGCACCTGAAGCTACAGGACCTATATGTACCTTTAATGAAGTGTCAGGTTTTTCACCATGATAGCTACTCTTTATCATTTCTAATTCAATTGAATTTGTAGAAGATTTTTGAATAATACTTTTGAGAAAAGGATCTAATCGGATTGGCAATGGATCAGGTTTGAAGATAGTTTTCTTACCTTCTCTTGTGTATTTTCCATTCCCATAATCCCAACTTGGATCAGCTACTAATATATCACCATAATTGGTTTCTCCTTTTACTCCTGCTGATATGCCTGTGATGCAAAGATATTTTGGTCTGAAATGAGAAATAATTTTCGTAGTCAATACTGCAGCGGCTGTCATTCCCATTTGAGGAGCGGCAGCTGCTATAAATGTAATCGAATTTTTTCCATCTGAAAAGGTACCTCTATAATAGTTTGTACTATCATTTGCTATTTCAATTATGTGCCAGTCATTTGAGATATTTTTTACTGCTTCAAGCTCAGGACTTTCTAATGCACAAATTATTGCTAATGAATTGAGGTATCCAACAGTAGTGTTGAAAGTGTTTGCAGAAGATGCAATTGATTTAATTTTGTTTTTTAATTGTTCTTCCCACACTATTGATTCTCTTTCATACTTTATAATTGCTATTAATCGGTTTGAAAACGTTGGAAAAACTTCATCATAGATATCATCATAAGCTGTAATTCCTATAATATGGGTAGGTATAATATATTTATTAGACGATAAAATTTCATTAATAAGTCTTACACCGCCATCCTTATCAGCAACTTGATCAAATCTATTTGGTATTTGAATATCTAGCAACATCAAAGAGAAAGAAGTATCTGTAAGTTTTCTCTTTGCAGATATCCGATCTTGAACGAAAACAATATTGTTCTCATCAATCAAATTTAATGATTTAACTACTGATGATATGGCCCTTGATTTTTCAGGATTATCTTCAATTACCAAAATTTTCATTTCACTTCTTCCTTATATGAACAATATAGTTGATAATTTCCTTCTTCCAATTGTTGAACGATGGATTATAGTATACTGTAGCCTTATATATTTCCGGGTATTTCAAATTAAGTTCAGAACTCAATTCTGCTAATGATATAGAGTTTAAACCATCTCCAAATTTCTCAAATTGAGTTACAATAATTACAGGTGTGTTGATTGACTTTCGTTGCATTTGTCGAAGAATGTCTTTTCCTGCAAATGGGCGAGGTCGTCCTCCATGCTCTATTGGAGAAATCTCATAGGTTGGCATGCTCATATCTAATAATATTACATCATATTGCACTGTCAAAACTTCTTTGAATCCTGACTGATACGATTTTCTGACAATAATAGAAATATTATCTATATGCTTCTCCAAATGTTCGGTTAGTTGTTTAATTTTGTTTTGATCATCTTCTATCAGTAATATTTTCATGCTAACAATCTATCCTTTTCAATATTTATATTGAGATTGAATTCACACTCATTGATAAAACTGAAAAAATAGTCTATTTTGTGTTTACTATGTAAATCAATATTAATTATTTTAACAATCTTAGGGAAGCCGCTGCCACCTTCAGTTTTAACAGCATCTTGGCGTCCACCGTCTAGTAGCAATAACTTTTTTGAGTCTAATTCTCGATTTTTATTTTCTATATCAGTATGGTGCTCATCACGATTTGAAATCATAAATTCGATACAATCTTCATTTGAGTATATTTCCACATCAACGTCTATAATTTTAGATTTTAACTTGCAATGAGTTGAAATATTATTAAAGATAATATAAAATATATTAACTAAACTCTTTAAGGAATCGCCTCTTAACATTTTGCATAAGTTGCTGTCAATTATAGGTCTTACAATTTTTCTTGGAATTGTATTGTTTATCATTTCAGCAGCAATATCAATTGGAAAATTTATATAATAATCATTTACTTGATTAGCTTCAGATCTCTTGAACCAGCTTGCTATTTTGTCGAGCTCATATTGCGTTGAAATTCTCGCGCGATTTAAACTATTCTCTAATTCATAAATATTAGTATCGCCCTTATACTTCCTCAACTTTCTAATAAAATCATAGAACACATTATCAAAATTATCCTTAAGATGTTCTTCAATGGCTATTCTAATATTCTGTAAATTAATTTCTGTCATTTCCCATAATACAGTAAAGATGATATCAATAAATTCATCATATTCAATTTTATCATTTAAGTTCACTTCAAGCATTTTAAGTGCGACATCCGATACAGTATAGTCAAAGAACCCATTCATTTTTTTCTTCTCGGTACGTATTTGTATCCAGTCATTCTTTAATGTTGAAATTAATTCATCAATATCACGAGAGAAGTTCGCAAAGTGATCTTGTAGCCCTTGTATCATTTCGTTGTTCATCTCAGAAAATCTTTCAATCCAATGTTCATTTTTTCTATATTTGTCATTACGTGTATCTTTTTGAGTTATCAATCTTTCAAGTTCAATTGGACTTCTTAATTGACCAGAAAGAGTGCCATGGCGTATTCCAACACTAAGATAGGCATCAAGTCCATAATCATTACTAGATAAAAATTTATCTCTTATATGAATAAAAATATTCTTAAATAAATGAAATTTTTCATCGTTGGGTATGGTGAATTCGATTCGATCCTTATTCAAGAAAGCTAAACGAGATAAAATTCTATAATATTCTGGATTTTCATTGATTTCTCTTTTTGTCCTTGGCAAGGACACATATCGCTTGAAGCTTTCTGACATCTCAGTGTAAATATCTCTCTTAATTCCATCTACATCCACATATATTTTGCTATTCTCTACTTCTCTAATTCCTTTATTGATAATTAAAACCTGGGTTAATTCCTTGATTTCATCAGTGTAAATATCAGAATTTATTGGATCAATTTTGCATAATATTTGACATATTTTAATTCTTTCTGTATCAATATCTTCTGAACTGTCAAAATAGATTGAAGAATCCATTACTTGTGGTGTGCAAATATAACGCAAAAAATAAATAGCCTCATTTTTCTGGTCATGCAAAGAGCTGAAATTAAACTCTGATGGTTTATTTACTCCATTGCTTAGCAAGAAATCTTCATACGCTTCAAATCTATAAATATCTTTATCTTTGTTAATGTATGTAGAATATATATTATAGAGAACAGAAAGGTATAGTTCGGTTTTTAAAATATGTGCATTACTAGATTCAACAATGTCTAAGATTTCTTTTACAGGAATTATTGAACGTAGGTCAACATTATAAATTAAACATTTAATGGTGAATTTTATGCAATCGTTTATATGCATACTAGCGATATATGAACGAATTATTCCCATTAGCGCATCTTGTTTATATAACGATTTACTCGTATTGAATAATTCGCAATAATTCTCAAGAGATTGATCGTATTGTTTTGAATCTAGAGATATGAGGGCTTTAAATCTTAAATATTCCTCTTTGCAAATAAATCTTGGAAATTGTTTTTCTATTTTTGTTATATCTTTTTCTAAGTATGCTAGAAATAATTCAATAAAATTAAATTTTCCATAATTCTCATATATTTTAGTTAAATATTTTATAGAAATTTCTCTAGATAAATATCTATAAAGTCTTGGATTTAAATAATTAGAACACATACAACCATACAGTACTAGCATGTTTCTATGACTATTACTGTCATAGAGAAATTCTCTCACAACGAAACCAATTAATTGCGCGGTCCAGTCATGGCTAGGGTAAGTTATAATTATTTTAAATATATCTTGAACAGATTCGTGAGCTTTGTCATTCTTTTCCAGAATATTTTTCATGCAATTTAATAATAATTCGGACAATCCTTGTTGGATTGAGATGCTTCTGTCTTTATTTGCACCTATTGTACTTTTTAAATATAATTCGTAAATAGATATTGTTTGATTTTTATTCCAATTCAATTGTTCACAATAACTCATTACTTCCTCATATTTTCCTTCAAGATACTTGTCATAGTAACTAAAAAATATTCTATCAGTCTCAGCTCCTCGAATATTATCTGTATATCCTGTGAAAAATTTTATATTTTCTAATCTAAAGTCATTCAAACTTTTTGGAATATAATTTATAATTTCATTGATTGTTGTTGAATTTTCTTTATTGCTGTAACCTGCAATAATGCAGTTGCATATATTTATGCAAGTCAGGTATCTATCTATTATAGGAAAGTTTTGCTCGATCCCTATTATAAAGTGGTAATCTGATATTTTTGATATCTTATAAAAATAATGAAGACGATATGCTAGGTAATTGCTAATGTATGGATTGTTTTCGTAAAAATTGATCGCATCATTAATTAAAGCGTCATATTTATGACTAGAAACAGTTCTTTCTACTCGAATACTAATGTAATATGCTAAATATTTAATCAGACTATCTATTTTATTATCTTCACTTATATTTCGACTGTAAGATTTTTGTTGCTCTAAACCTTGAGACTGCTGCAATAAAGCTAATTTGTTTTCTAAATACCACACTGAATATCCATAACTACATTTGATCTCTTCTAGGTTGGCAGCGGCACTTTCGTATTCACCATGCAAAATTGAAATTTCAAACTTATTTTTAGAGATAAGAAAATTATTAATTTCATACGAATAAATATTACATGTATTTAATAACCATATTAGTTCTTTTTTTAAATCTGTAACATCTAAAATTGGCGTTGAACAAAGCTCCGACCAGCGTTTAGGAAATGGCTTTCCGATTATTAGATGTTCACATTCTTGATATTTTAGAATATTTCCAAAATATTTCTCAATTGTTTTAATGTTTGCTCTTTTTTTAAATTTCGACAATGCCTTCTGAGAATCGATATTTCTCATTAAGGCAATCTTCAGTGTATTGAATTCATTAGTACCCTTGTATGCCTTTTTAATTTTTCTATGTTTTGACATTTTAATACTCTAAATTAATTAGTTATTTAAATATTGAAGTGATCTTGATAGATTGATTCTGGAATCAAGTAACATTGACAAGGCGGGGATATAGATGCAGAGTTAATGGGGGCAGAGTAAAATTAATTTCGCATTGCCGTATTCGGTTAGAGCAAAAATCGCTCCGACGGATAGCTGCGAGCGTTGGGATACCCCAGGTGACTGCCTGTTGGACCGTGATAATGTCCAAAGTTCTACTCACTAGTTTTTTGCTTGGCGAACGAGTCATAGAAAAACCCGAATTCAGAAATTGATATTCCACCTAAAACAACAACTTAAGCAATTGCGATAAAATTACTTCCGACTTTGGAAAATTCACAGGCCGATCTCTGTTCTTTCCGTGGTCTCAACGTAGAGTTCTGCGAGAACCGCGCTGTTCGCTGGTTCCGCAGAAACGTTTTGTTAACTTAAATCATTTCTTTAAATGCTTTTGCTTTTCAAGCAGCTCTGCTGCTTTTGCTGGTATTGCTTTTCGTTTTTCATTTATTTTCTTTTAATGCCTTCAAGCATATAAAGTTAACTACATGACCATTTCGGGAAAAAAGCCCGATAGCGTATCAATCGCACATGCTTTAACCTTAGCGCGTCAAATCCGCATGTAGTAGAAATGTATGATTTTGCGGCTCATACTAAATGAGAATTCGATGGTTTACAAGGAAAAATAGTTAGGATGGAGCATTGCTGCTTTTTGGGTGTTTAGTCTTGATATAAGGATGGCGTATAACAGGGGAGATTAGTTCATCGGTGTTGGTGAAACATCTCTCAAATCATGAAATTTTGCTGTTCATTTTGGCGCATTTTGGGAAAATGCGACCACTGATGGGGCAATAAGTCGAAAATAACCTGCTGTTTCTGTGTTTCGTGAATTATATCTGAATATTCAGCTGTGCTGTTTCCGGGGAGTGCTGGAAGCAGGTCGGTCCGGTTCTGTTCCAGCGTCTCAGGGAGTGGGGGCGGGGAGCGACTCGGCTTCGGAAGGTTAGCAGGTGTTTACCGATCACCATGGAATCGGTTGATGCTCGCGGAAAAATCCCCCTGTCGGGCCGTCATCGGGCAGGGTTGCCAGCCATACCGGAGTTTCCGCGGCCTGCTCGGGGAGGAGCGGGGCGCGGGGGCCGCCGAGGTCGGTTCTGACCCAGCCGGGGCAGACGGAGTTGACCAGGATGTTGGTTCCGTGCAATTCCTTGGCAAGCAGGGCGGTGATTGCGTTCAGCATCGTTTTTGACAGACGGTAGGCGGGTGAATGCTGGTCATGGTAGGGCGAGTCGGGATTGACGATTTCGGTCAGTGAGCCGAGGGTGCTGGAGATGTTGACGATACGGCCGTAGTCGTGTTTTTGCATCAGAGGCACGCAGCCCTGGCTCAGCAGCAGGGGACCGAAGGTGTTGGTTTTGAGGGTGTTCTGCAGCAAACCGAGGGAGAGTTCGAGGATGCCGGTTTCCGAGTCGATCAGGATGCCGGCGTTATTGACCAGGACGTCCAGTCTTCCGAATAGACCGTCAATCCTGCCGATTGCCGCAATTATCGAGGTCGGATCGGCGACGTCGAGGAGGGTGAAGTGCACGTCCCGGCCGTTGCCCGACATTCTTTTCTGTGCGTCCAATCCATTTTTTTCGTCGCGGGCGCCGATGATGACCGTGAGACCTTTGCGGGCCAGCAGGCTGGCGACTGCAAAGCCGATGCCCCGATTAGCCCCCGTTACCAAAGCGACGCGTTTTTTCGATGATTGCATGGTTTCTGTTCCTCCTTGAGCGATTTCCTTTTTTCGTATTCCTATTCTTCCTCCAGTATTTCCTCAAGTGCGCTGTCGAGATCGCCGTAGGCGAAAGGGAACCCGGCCTTCTGCAGGACAGCCGGTTGAACCCGCTGACTGCAGATCATCGACTTGCCGAATTCGCCCAGTAACCTTTTCATCACGAAAGCCGGAGGTGAAAACAGGGCCGGGCGATTAAGCTTGCCGGCAAGTTTATCGGTCAGTTCCTGGTTTCTGACCGGATGCGGCGCACACCAGTTGACAGGTCCTGCGATTTCCGGGAGGTTCATGACGAAGAGGTAGGCCGCCGCCAGATCGTGCAGGTGGATCCAGGGGAACCATTGGCGGCCGTCGCCCAGATGTCCGCCGACGAAGAGCTTGAATGCCGGGATCATCGAAGCCATGGCGCCGCCCCCACGGCCGAGCACGATACCGAACCGTGTCAGCACCACCCGGACGCGGTCCGATTGCGCCTTCAGGGCTTCACGCTCCCAGTCTCTGCCGACGGTGGCCAGGAAATCAGTGCCCGGCGGTTCGTCTTCGGTCAGTACGTCTTCGCCGCGATCTCCGTAGTAGCCGGCGGCGGAGGTGCTGAAGAATATCGTGTCTCCGGCCCCCGCCAGGCCGTCCGTTACGTTGCGTGTGGTCAGGATGCGGCTGTCATATATCTGCTGTTTGGTTTTTTCAGTCCAGAGCGTGAAGATCGATTGGCCGGCAAGGTTGATGACGACATTGTGTTCGGGGATGCGGGCCTGCCAGTCGCCCGGTCTGGTTGTGTCTGCCGCCAGATAGCTGAATGACGGGTGCTCGATCAGTCCCGACGGTTTGCTTGACCTGCCGACGGCGGTTACCTGGTGGCCTTGTTCCAGCAACGTCGCCGAAAGATGGCGGCCGACAAACCCTGTTCCGCCGGTGATGAATATTTTCATGTTGCCTCCTCCGGGGTGGTCCTGTATTGCCGGACGACTGTCGTGTCTGTTCGGATAGAGCAGGCCGTTGCCTTGCCTGCAGCCGGCAGCGGGAGATCACGGCCGTTACATAAACTGGTAGGGTGCCGCCCGTTTGGTCCAGCTGTTGTCCGGATGACTGGTGAGCAGTTTTTCATAGGCCTCTTTCAGTTCCATCGGGTTGTTTTTCATTTTATATCGGTTAACACCCTGAAAGTAAAGTGCTTCAGGAACAGCATCGCTTTCGGGATAGCGCTCCAGCAGGCGGTTGAAGTGAACCTCGGCGCCGTCGAACTCTTCGTGGCTGAGACGCAGCTTCGCCTTGCCGAGATGAAGCATGGGGATGAACTCGTCCGGCGCAAGATATCCTACTGTCCGCTGAAGCTCACTCCCGTCGTAATCGAGAATCAGTATGGTCGGTGTCCAGAGGACACGGGAGTTTTCGTAAAACGGTTTTTCTGTCAGGTTTATCTTTAAAGGAATCAGATGTTCCATGACAAACTCGACGACTTCTATCGCTGGATACGTAACCGCATCCATCTGGCGACAGCCGCTTCATGCGGAATTGAAAAGATAGAGCAGGATAGGTTTTTTTTCGGAAAAGGCCGCATCTTCCGCATAACCAAGAATGTTTTGCCATTCTATCGCAGACATTTGACACCTCTCTTTTCAGTTTTCCCGACTCGGGCAGTACTCCTTCTTCATGTTACATGCAAAATCTTTACCTTATTTTCTTCCCGCCCTCTTTTCCCCTCGAAACTAAAGAAAAGGAGCCCGGCACGATAATTGAATTGGAAGAGTTAATACGATAATCATGTTGATGCGTGGCACAAAACCCGTCTCTTTATAATGGCCTCCGCAGAGGGTGTTTAAATGGCAAAAACAGAATATATCAAATGGTTTGAAGATCTTACCGTGCAGGACATTGCGACTGTCGGCGGCAAGAACGCCTCCCTTGGCGAAATGATCCGGGCTCTTGCGAATGAGGGGGTGCGGGTTCCCGGCGGGTTTGCAACGACAGCCGAAGCCTACTGGGAATTTGTCGAGGTCAATAATCTGCGGAGTCGTCTCAGGCATGCCCTGGCAAAACTCCGCAAAAATGAACAGACCCTGGAACAGACCGGGAGGTCGATCCGCAGACTCTTTCTCGATGGTGAGTTTCCGACCTGGATAGCTGAGGCGATCGTAGGTGCCTACCGCGAACTTTCCAAGCGCTACCGGACAGACGACACGGGAAAAGACAAAGAGGTCGATGTCGCCGTACGCAGCAGCGCGACCGCCGAAGACCTGCCGGAAGCAAGTTTTGCCGGGCAGCAGGAAACCTTTCTCAATGTTGTCGGCGAGAAGGAACTGCTTGAAGCCTGCCGCAAATGTTTTGCCTCGCTGTTCACCGACAGGGCGATCTCCTACCGTGAGGAAAGGAACTTTGATCATATGGAGGTCGCCCTCTCGGTCGGAGTGCAGAAAATGGTGCGTTCCGATCTGGCCGCTGCGGGGGTGATGTTTTCACTCGACACCGAATCGGGTTTTCCGGATGTGGCGATGATCGACGGTGTCTGGGGCCTCGGCGAGAATATCGTCCAGGGCACCGTTACCCCCGATGAATACAGGGTTTTCAAGCCCTTGCTGAAGAAAGACGGAATGTCGCCGATCATCGAGAAAAAGCTCGGCGCCAAGGAAAAAACCATGGTCTACGCCACCGGCGGGTCGAAAACAGTCAAGAATACCGACACTCCGCGCAAAAAAAGAGACAGCTTTGTGCTGACCGACGAAGAGATCCTCTTGCTGGCGAGGTGGGCCTGTGCGATCGAAGACCATTATCGCAAGCCGATGGACATGGAATGGGCCAAAGACGGCGAGACCGGCGATATCTTTATCGTCCAGGCCCGTCCCGAGACCGTGCATTCGCAGAAGCAGGCCGGTTCCTTGAAGCATTACAGCTTGAAGGAGCGGGGTGAGGTGCTGGTCAGCGGCCTTGCGGTAGGCGACGCCATTGCCGTCGGCAAGGTCGACGTTCTCCATCGTCACGACGAGATGGAGCGATTTATCGACGGTTCGGTTCTCGTTACCGAGATGACCGATCCGGACTGGGGGCCGATCATGAAGCGGGCGTCGGCAATCGTCACCGAGCACGGAGGCAGGACGAGCCACGCCGCGATCGTCAGCCGTGAGCTGGGGATCCCGGCCATCGTCGGGGCCGAGAAGGCGATGGATACGCTGCAGGGGCACGAGTTCGTCACGGTCTGCTGTGCCGAAGGGGAGAAAGGAATCGTTTACGAAGGAAAACTCGCCTATGACGAGGCTGAAATCGATCTCGAGTCCATTCCGCAGACTGAAGTGAAGATCATGATGAACATCGCCACCCCGGATGCCGCTTTCCGCTGGTGGCGTCTTCCTGCCGACGGCATCGGCCTGGCCCGGATGGAGTTCATTATCAATAATATAATAAAGATTCACCCGATGGCCCTCGTCCATCCCGAGCGGATTGAAGACCAGGCGGTTCGCAGGCAGATAAACGAGTTGACCCGCGGGTTTGAAGACTACACCGAGTACTTTGTCGACCATCTGTCGCGCGGTATCGGCAAGATAGCCGCGTCGCAGTATCCAAAACCGGTCATCGTCCGGATGAGCGATCTGAAAACCAACGAATATGCCAATCTCATCGGCGGAAAGTACTTCGAACCGGAAGAGGAAAACCCGATGCTGGGTTTTCGCGGCGCTTCCCGTTACTACAGCGAGCGATACCGAAAAGGGTTCGATCTCGAATGCAGGGCGATCCGCCGGGTCCGCGAGAAGCTGGGCTTTGACAACGTGGTCGTGATGATCCCCTTCTGCCGCACCGTGAAAGAAGCTGATAAAGTGCTCGAGGTGATGGCCGAGAACGGTCTGCAGCGCGGCAAGAACGGGCTTGAAGTCTATGTGATGTGCGAGATCCCTTCCAACGTGGTACTTGCCCACGAGTTTGCCCGGCGTTTCGACGGCTTTTCAATCGGCTCGAACGATCTGACCCAGCTGGTGCTCGGCGTCGATCGCGATCTGGCCGAGCTTGCCGAGTTGTTTGACGAACGCAATGAAGCAGTCAAGGCGATGATCGAAATGGTCATCGTCCGGGCGCACGAAGCAGGCAAAAAGGTCGGGATCTGCGGCCAGGCCCCCAGCGACTATCCCGAGTTTGCCGGATTTCTGGTAGACAGCGGCATAGACTCCATCTCGCTCAATCCGGATTCGGTCATAACCGTCAGACGGCATCTCGCCGAAAAAGAGCGGGCGGGAAGGGGTTGACCGGGACGAATGTCGCTCTCAGGAGGTCGATATTTGGATAACCAGGCTGAAGAGAAAAAAAACGGCGACAAACCTTTTCACGCCATGACGACCGAGGAGGTGGTGCGTCACCTGGACGTTGAAACTGCGCAGGGGCTCGGCGACGACGAAGTACGGAAAAGGCGGGAGCGGTATGGCCTGAACGAGTTGCAGGAAGAAAAGGCCCCAGGCGCCTTCCCCATCCTTTTGAATCAATTTAAAAGCATCGTTGTCTTGATTCTTGTGGCGGCGGCCGTGGTTGCCCTTGCCACCGCCCGCTGGCCGGAAGGTCTGGCCCTGGTCGCCGTGACGGCGATAAATACCGCCATCGGCTTTTTCACTGAATACAAGGCCGTACGGTCGATGGAGGCGTTGCGGAAGCTTGGAAAACATACGACTTCAGTCCGGCGGCAGGGCAAAGAGCAGGAAATCGCCGCTTCCGATCTCGTCCCCGGCGATATCGTTTTGCTGGGCGACGAGGATCTGGTCCCGGCCGATCTGCGGTTGCTCGGTCCCAAAGGGGCACGGGTCAATGAGGCGGCCCTGACCGGCGAATCCGTTTCAGTCAACAAATCGACGGACCCGGTCGATGCGGACGCTCCTCTCCATGAGCGAACCGGCATGCTCTATAAAGGGACGTCCATCAGTGAAGGCGAGGTTGAAGGTGTCGTCGTCGCCACCGGTGTGTCGACGGAACTCGGCCGCATTTCCCAGCTTGCCGCAACAGCGGAGAGCAAGACGCCCCCGCTGCAGAAACGGCTTGATCAACTGGGCAGGAGGCTGGCGTGGATCACCATTGCCGTCGCCGTCATTGTCGGCGTCGCGGGTCTTGCGGCAGGCCGTGAAGCTGTCATCATGATCGAGACGGCCATCGCCCTGGGGGTTGCCGCCATCCCGGAGGGTTTGCCCATCGTGGCGACCATCGCCCTGGCGCGCGGCATGTGGTTGATGGCGAAAAACAACGCCTTGATCAATCGTCTGACCGCCGTGGAAACACTCGGCGCGACTTCGGTTATTTTTACCGATAAGACCGGGACGCTGACGGAAAATAAAATGACAGTCCGGGAGCTGGTCACACCGCTCGAATCGGCGAGTCTGGATCGGGCCGATCGGCAGAATGTAAGTGAGAAGTCTTCGCTTGTTCGCCTGCTGAAAATCGGAGCTTTATGTTCCAACGCCATGCCGGATGAAGAAAAGGAAGGTGGTTTTGCCGGTGATCCGACGGAGACGGCGCTTCTCGAAGCGGCGGCCCGCCAAGGTCTTGAGCGGCGGAAACTGGTGGAAGAGCTGGCGGAAGAGCGCGAGGTCTCCTTCGATTCCGAGACGATGATGATGGCGACGTTTCATCGAACGCCGGATAAGGGGAACGGATCGCGATATTACGTTGCGGTCAAAGGCGCTCCCGATCGAGTGCTCGAGGCATGCGACCGGCTTGTGTCGGAAGAGGGTTCTGCGGCCTTGGCGGACGAGTCGCGCCGGGAGTGGCGCGATACGATTGACAAACTCGCCGCGAAAGGTTTGCGGGTGCTGGCGTTTGCCGACAAAGAAACTGCCGGTGTCGATGAAAATCCCTATGAAAACCTCTGCTTCGTCGGCCTTGCGGCAATGCTCGATCCGCCGCGCGCCGAGGTCCGGCAAGCAATAGAGCAATGTCAGGATGCCGGTATTCGCGTGGTGATGGTGACCGGAGACCGGGCCGACACCGGCGCCGCTATCGGCGAGAAGGTCGGACTCGGTTCGGGCGGGCGGGCGTTTCACGGTTCGGAGCTGGCCGAACCGGAGGAATTGTCGAAAGAAGAGCACAGCCGTGTCCTCGGTGCCGACATCTTTGCCCGGGTGACGCCGGAGCAGAAATATAATCTGGTTAAATTCTACCAGGAAAGCGGCCTGATCATTGCCATGACCGGAGACGGCGTCAACGATGCGCCTGCGCTGAAGCGCGCCGATATCGGCATCGCCATGGGGCAAAGGGGCACGGATGCGGCCAAACAGGTGGCCGATATGGTGCTGCGCGACGACAAGTTTTCGACTATCGTCGCGGCCGTCCGGGAAGGCCGGATCATTTTTGCCAATATCCGCAAGTCGGTTATCTTCATGCTCTGCACCAATATCGCCGAAGTCCTGGTGGTGGCGCTGGCGTCGCTGGCACAGGTGCCGATCCCCCTGAAGCCCCTGCAGATTCTTTATCTCAACGTGCTGACCGACGTCTTTCCGGCCCTTGCCCTCGGGGTCGGCCGGGGTTCCGCCGATGTCATGAAGAGGCCGCCGCGGCAGGCGGAGGAATCCGTCCTGACCCGCCACCACTGGCTGTCCATCGCCGGCTGGAGCGTGGTTATCGGCGCTCACGTTCTCGGGGCGCTGGCGATTGCTCTCTATTATCTGGGCTATGAAGAAAAACAGGCAGTCACGGTTTCTTTTTTGACGCTTGCCCTGGCCAAGCTATGGTTCGTTTTCAATCTGCGCGACAGGGGGACGAAAGTCTGGCATAACGACGTAATTTCAAATAAATGGATGTGGGGTGCCTGGGGAATGTGCCTGGTGCTGCTGCTTGCCGCGGTGTACCTGGGGCCGCTTGCATTTCTTCTGCAGACCGTTCCGCCGGGAATCGACGGCTGGGCCGTTATTATCCTGCTGAGTCTCATTCCTGTTGTCCTGGGCGTTTTCTTGCCGGGTATCCGGTTCTATTCCTCGAAGGTCAAAAAGCAAGAGAGCGAATAGATATTATCCGCGCTGACGTTGCTGCAGGATCTTGAAAAACCGGTCCGTATCGTCCTTGTCGCACAACTGGGTGCCTTCCGAGAGCATTGCCGCGGTACCGGCTGCCATGCCGTAGAGGAAGGCATCCCGCATCTGCCATCCCCGCTGCAAGGCAAGTATCATTCCACCGACAAAACTGTCGCCAGCGCCAACGGAGCTGACCTCGTCAACCTCAATCCCTGCCGCTCGAAACTGATCGTCTCTTGTGGTGAGCAGCGCCCCGTTTTTGCCGAGAGTGAGGATCAGCACTTCGCAGCTATTTTTATCGACCAGCTCGCGGCAGAGCTTCTCCTGGTCTTTTTCTTCGGCAAGAGAACAGTCGCAGTGCTGCTCAAGCTCCTGCTGGTTGGGTTTTATCAAGTATATCTGTTCTCCCAGGGCAAGCTCGAACGGTTTTCCCGAAGTATCCAGGATGACTTTTGTCGGGAGGTCGGCAAAATGCCGGGCCAGCTGCGCGTAGAAGTTCTCGGGAACGCCCGGCGGCAGACTGCCCGATAGGATCAGATAGGCCGGCGGCGGGTCAAAGTCGATGACAGTCTGCAGGCACATCTGCCATTCTTTCAGCTCGGGGCCGGGCATGGCGAAACGATACTGTTCGCCGTGGTGCAGTTCCCGCACCGCGAAACTTTCCCTGGTCAGCCTTTCGATAAAAACAGGGTGACTATCGACTCCCATTCTTTTCAGGGATTCGTCGATTCTTTTACCTGTACCCCCGCCTGCTGGAAATACCGCTCTGGCCCTGCCTCCAAGAAGGGTGATCGCCCGGCTGACATTGACTCCGCCCCCGCCGGGCTCGCGTCTGACGTTGCGACAGCGCAGCTTGTTGTCCGGTTTCAGGTCGTCCACCTCGGCGCTGATATCGAGGCAGGGATTCAGGGTAAGGGTTACAATTGTTTTTTCATCTGCCATGTTGTTCCTCTTCGTCATAATCTTCAGTTTTTAATGCATCAGTAATCGTTAACACATCCCCAGATTGCATAACCCGGATCTGTAACCGTTCATCCAGTGCTCCAGGTTCGTTCAAGCAGGCCGCCGAGCTATAGTTGGCTATGTGAGGTGGCCTGATCGGACGAAAATGGGGTGCTGGTGAACGGTTACCTACATCATGCGGTAATTCAGGTTGTACATGATCCAGATAGACCCACCGATAAAAATAATCATGATCATCACCGTGAACAGGAAAGCCAGCAGGTTCCAGCGCTCAGCCGACGAGGTATCCAGGTGCAGGAAGTAATGGAGGTGCACGAGGATCTGGGCGACTGCGGCGGCAAGAATAATAATAAAAATGGCCGGACGGGGCAGCGTGCCGCTCATCGCCACGCCAAATGCGACTACGGTCAGGGCAATCGAAAGAAGGAAACCGACGGTGTAGGATTTCAAGCTTCCATGGCTTGCCCCGCTGTCATAGGATGTTTGTGTCATTTACAGGACCCCCATCAGGTAGACGACGGTAAATACGGCCACCCATACGATATCGAGAAAATGCCAGAACATGCTCAGGCGCATCAGACGGGACTGGACAGGTATGGTCAAGCCTTTGACGATCACCTGATTTATCATCACGGCCATCCATATCAGGCCGGAGGCGACATGGAGGCCATGGGTGCCGATCAGGGTAAAAAATGCCGAAAGGTACGCACTCCGGTCCGGTCCGTGACCGTCAACGATCAAGGTCCGGAATTCGTGGAGCTCCATGAGGATAAAGCCAAATCCCAGCACAAACGTGACAGCGAGCCACGCGAGAACTGGGGTCCGCCTGCCTGCGTACATGTTCAGCATGGCCAGGCCACAGGTTCCGCTGCTGAACAGCAGGAGCATGGTTTCGCCGAAGACATACGGCAGATGGATGATATCCTTGCCCGTCGGGCCGCCGGCAAAGCTGTGAGCGAGGACGGCAAACGTCGCGAAAAGGGCGGAAAAGAGCACCAGGTCGGACATCAGGTAGAGCCAGAAGCCGAATGCCTGACCGGCTGAGACATCGTGTTCTGCAAATGCTTCGTGAGGAGTGGCAGCGATTCCCCGGGCCTCCGTTGTCATGTTTACCTCCCGGAAAATTTTCGGCGTTGAGCTTGTCTTGCGGACCGTTGGTAGGCGCTCACCTGCCGGTAATGTTCCTGCTCGATCCGTTCGACTTCGGCGGCAGGCACGGTGGTATGGATGTTATCGTCGGAAGCGCGGGCGATGATGGCAAAAAGCAGACCTGCAGCGCTGAAAAGAGCCAGCCACCAGATATGCCAGATCATGGCGAAGCCGAAGACAAAGGCCAGCATGCCGTTGATGAAGCCGTAGGCGGTGTTTCTGGGCATATGGATGTCCTCGTATCGGTCGGGTTTGCGATACGCGATCTTTTTCTCCTTCATGTCGTTAAAGGCGTCGATTCCGTGCACAGTCGGAATCCTGGCGAAATTGTAGAATGGCGGCGGCGAGGCTGTGGACCATTCCAGGGTGCGGCCGTTCCAGGGGTCGCCTGTCAGATCGCGGTTGGCAAGGCGTTGCCTGATGCTCACGATTAATTGAATCATCTGACAGATAATACCGAACAGGATCAGGGCGGCCCCGGCGGCAGCAAGGAGAAGATAAGGCCGCCATGCCGGGTTGTCGTAATGCAGCATGCGGCGGGGCATTCCCATGAATCCCAGGGCATACAGGGGGAAAAAGGCCAGGTAAAAGCCGATAATCCAGGACCAGAACGCCCGTTTGCCCCATTTTTCGCTCAGGGTAAAGCCGAAGGCTTTCGGAAACCAGTAGGTAAAACCGGCGAAGTAGCCGAACAGCGCCCCGGCGATCAGCACATTGTGGAAGTGGGCGATCAGGAAAAGGCTGTTGTGCAGCACGAAATTGGCAGGAGGCGAGGCCAGCAGCACGCCCGTCATCCCCCCGACGGCAAAAGCCGTGATAAATCCCACGGTCCAGTACATCGGCGAAGTGAACCGTATCCGGCCGCGGTACATGGTGAACAGCCAGTTGAAGATCTTCACGCCGGTCGGAATGGCAATGATCATGGTGGCGAAACCAAAGAAGAAGTTTACCGCGGGACCGGCTCCCATGGTGAAAAAGTGGTGCAGCCAGACGCCGAAAGACAAAAAGGTAATCGCAATAGTGGCAAATACCATGGAGGTATAACCGAACAACGGTTTTCCCGAGAAGGTGGGCGTGACTTCGGAAAAGATCCCGAAAGCCGGCAGGACGACAATATAGACCTCGGGATGACCCCACATCCAGAACAGATTGACATACATCATCAGGTTGCCGCCGTGGGTGTTGCTGAAAAAATGCATGTCCATGTACCGATCGAATGTCACCATGGCTAAAGCGGCGGTCAGAACGGGGAAGGCAAAAAGAATAAGCACGGAAGTGCACAGGGCATTCCAGGTGAAGATCGGCATCCGCATGAGCGTCATTCCCGGGGCGCGCATGTTCATGATAGTGACGATAAAATTGATGCTGGTCAGAAGTGAGCCGAGCCCTGCTATCTGCATCGACCATAACCAGTAGTCGACACCCGAGTCCGGACTGATGTTCATCTCGGTCATGGGGGAATACCCGGACCAGCCGGCCTTGGAAAATTCACCTACCCCTAAGGAGACCATGACCAGCAATGCTCCGGCCGCGGTCAGCCAGAAGCTGACCGAATTCAGGAAGGGAAATGCCACATCCCTGGCACCGATCTGCAGCGGAACGACGATGTTCATCAGGCCGGACAGAAACGGCATGGCCACGAAAATGATCATGATCGTGCCGTGGGCGGTGAAGATCTGGTTGAAGTGATCCGGCCCGAGATAGCCATAAGAAGTCCCTACGGCAACGGCCTGCTGGACCCGCATCATCAGGGCATCGGCAATTCCCCTCAGCATCATGACCAGGGCCAGACAGATATACATTATACCGATCCTTTTGTGGTCGAGGCTGGTCAGCCATTCCGTCCAGAGGTATGTCCACTTCCGTTTGTAGGTGATCATGACCACAAGCGCCAGGCCCATCGCCAGCGAACCGGCCACGGCGGCCATAACGATGAGATCTTCATGGTACATTGCCGAAAGGGTCAGTCTGCCGAACATATCAATCTCCCTGCTGGCTGTGGGTGTTGGGCATGGAACCGTGTCTGCCGTCCATGGCGCCGGAATCTTCATGGCTGGAATCGTGGTACGTGGCAATGATGGAATTGAACAGATCGGGGGTGCTCGAAGAGAAATAGGTCACGGGGTAGCCGGTGGTGGGCTTAACCAGTTCCCGGTATCTGGCCGGATCAAGTTTTTTCGGCGATTTTTTCACCTCCTGCACCCATGCTGCAAAGTGTTCGGGGGAAGTGGCGATCGCCTTGAATGTCATGTTGGCGTAACCGAAGCCGCTGAATTGCTGGTTTTGACCGGCATACGTTCCGGGCTCATTCGCCAGGAGGTGCAGCCGGGACGTCATGCCGGCCATGGCGTATATCTGACTGCCCAGCTGCGGGATGAAAAAGGACGTCATGACGGTATCCGAGGTGAGTCTGAAGTTCAGCGGCGTATCGGCGGGAAAAACGACCTCGCTGACGACGGCGATATTTTCTTCCGGATAGATGAACAGCCATTTCCAGTCCAGGGATACCACTTCGATGGTGATGGGCTTGACAGCAGAGTCGAGGGGTTTGTAGGGATCGAGCCGGAAAGTGGTGTTCCAGGTCAGGATCCCGAGACAGGTGACAATGATTGCCGGGATCACCCAGATGACGAATTCTATTTTTCCGGAATAGCTCCATTTCGGGTCGTAAGGTGCTTTGGTGTTGGTGGCCCGGTATTTCCTGGAGAACCAGTATGCCATGATGAAAACCGGAATTACGACGATCAGCATGAGGGCAAAAGCTGTCAGAATGACAAACCGCTCCGTCTCGCCGACAGGCCCTTTCGGATCGAACAGAACCATTTCGCTGCAGCCTCCGAGGAAGGTGACGGCGAAGAGGCACATCATCCGGAGAAAAAAGGATAATATTGATCGAGGCTTGCGGGGATGGGTCAGGTCATGTGTCTTCTTCATGGATTATCGATCCTTGTTATGCACATATCTCCTGGGTAATTTCGATCCGCTTCACTCCTGTGTTGTTTTGGTAAAAGGGGATTGATGTTCCGGCTTCGGCAGAGAGCCGGATGCGCTTAATGTGACTAGCAAAAAGAATACCAGTTGTTCCTGACGACTCTTTAGTGGGACGTCTTTTCAGGCATGTTGCCAGGCGAGGGCAGCCAGGGCGATAATCAGCAGCACGAAAGGGTAATAGCTGGCCCGGTTGAAGAGTGCCGCGGCTTCATCCCTGTCCCTGGTTCGATAAAGGCGCAGGGCTGGCAGAATCAGGAGGTAAATACCGGCCAGGATGGCAGCCAGATAGAAGGGGAGAGCCAGCTGCAGGGGGACCGATTGAAATAGAATGCCGCTGAGAACAAGGCTGATGGCCAGAGTCGACAGCACAATGATGCTCGCTCTTTTAGGACCGAGCGACACCGGAACGGTACGGGCCTGCAGGGAGATATCCTCCTGAATGTCGTGCCAGTCCGCCGGAACATTCTGGCCGCCGATTTCCCAGAAAAACAGCCAGAGAAAAATCAACAGCAGCAGGAAGGGATCGGGCGAGGCATCGACCGCGAATACCGCCGCAAGACCACCGAGGGTTTTGACAATGCCGCTTACAAGCGTCCGCAGGTGACTGATCTGCAACAACAGGCAGTAGAGGATTTCCAGGAAGCAGCCGATCACCAGGATGAGGGCGCAGACAGGGTTGAGCAGGTAGGCGCTGACCAGGGAAATCGCCATCCAGCTGCCAGCCCAGGCAACCGCTTCCGGCATGCTCAAGTATCCGTGGGCCAGGGGGTGACGGATGAATGCGGCATCGAGGTAGCTGGTTTCACGATGAAAACCGGCCTGATCGATCTTTTTCTTATCGGTTCGATAATCGACTATGTCGTTTAAGGCATAGACCGCCGTGTAGCCGGCAAAAGCGGCAATTATCCCCAGAGTGATAATTTTCATTTCAGGAGGATGCCCCAGCCACAGCAGGGCCGCAATGAGTGGCGCGGACAAGTCGAGCAGCCCGTGGGGTGTTCTGGAAAGAGCCAGGAAGAGCTTCAATCTGGAAAAACCTCTGTATTCTGCGACGTTCATATCATCCCCTGCTGTGATATTCCTATTTTCCTGTCGAATAAGATTGAATTCCTGTTTGACGGGATTCAGTCTCTCTCTCCCGTTACATGCCGGGTCTGTCTCACATACAAGGTGTCATGGAAACACCATGACACCTTCGGTTCCTGGGCTGAATGCAGAAATTTCCTCCAATCATATACAAATAATGTGCCAGAATTATGGAAGATAGAGCTGCTCCTTTGAGGGGTTGATTAATGCCTGAAAACCTATGCGCAGCATTCCCCCGGCTGCGAAACGGAATGGCATGCTTATTGTAACCCATCTTTTGCCCATTGAAAAAAGAAATGGGTCGAAGTCAAAATTGTCATGAAATAATTCAAATAGAAGGAGGCATCCTTATGTCATCGATAGCGAAAATAATCGAATTGAGTTCCGATTCGGAAAGCAGTTTCGACGATGCCCTGAAAGTAGGGATAGAGAAGGCTCATGAGAGCTTGCGAAACGTCCGAAGTGTCTGGATAAAGGACCATGAGGTCCTGGTAGAGGGCGGAAGACCGACGGTGTACCGGCTTCATCTCAAGGTAACCTTCCAGGTTGAGAGGTAATGAATTGGTTGCCATGGGAATCACCTGCACGGCACTCGATTGCCGGGCAGGTGAAAATGGCCACGGTTTCGTCCTGTATTACAGGACCAGATAATCCTTAAAAAACGGTCGAATATGGAAAACAATAATGAAATATCAGGAAAACCGGAAATCAATACTCTAGTGCATTTCCAGGAATGGCCGGCAATATCGATCTATATGCCGGTCAGTCGAATAGGAGACCCACAGGATTCTCTCCGATACAAAAATTTTGTTACACAGGTGGAAACCAGACTTATCGATGAAGGTATGCGGACTACCGAGGCGCGCAGCCTGCTGGAGCCGGAATACGACCTGGCATATGATACCGCTTACTGGAAACACCTCGGCGCGGATGGGCTGGCTGTCTTTGGTTCCAGCCGGTCTTTTTTCCGTTATCCTCTGCCGGTATCGTTTAGAGAGAGAGTCACGGTGGGCCAACGCTACCATATCAGGCCTCTGATTCCGTTGTTGACCGATGGCCGGTATCTGGTTCTGGCTTTGAGTCGGAAACAGCTTCGGCTTTTTCAGGGGGACCGGTACCGGCTCGAGGAAATAGAACTGCCCGGAGGTACGCCGGAAAATATGTCCGAGGCTCTGCAGCTTGATATGGAACAGCAACTGCAATATCACGCCGGCAGTGCACCCGGTGGCCCCAGCGGCAGAAAGGCAGCTATTTTTCATGGACACGGGGGCGGGGCCGACGAACAGGATGAATATATCCAAAGGTATTTTCAGATAATCGACCGCGCTCTTTTTCCATTGCTGGAAGACCCTGAGTGCCCGGTTATTCTGGCTGGTACGGAAGAGTCGCAGGCAAGCTATAAACTCATCACCAGAAGTCAAACAATCCTCCCTCAGGGTATTGCCGGGAGCATCGGGGAGCTGTCGGCGGAAATTCTTCACAGCAAAGCGTGGGGCATTGCCGAAGAGTACTATTTGCAGGCAGAACGGAGTGCCGTGAAGGGACTTCAGAACAGTCTCGGTGGCGACAAGGTCGTCAGCGATCTGCAGTCGGTTTTGACGGCGGCTTTCGACGGCCGGGTGGAAAACCTTTTTGTCGCGGAAGACGAGCAGGTCTGGGGTTTTTTCGATCCCGATAAGAGGCAGGCTGTTGTGAAGGATAAAAATAATGGAAAGGTTTTCGAGTTGCTGGATGAGGCCGTGTTCTGGACTTTGAGTAAAAAAGGAACCGTATATGTCAGGAAACGGCAGGATATGCCGCTCGACACTCTTATATGCGCTCGAGTAAGGTTCTAGGACTCGGACAACCCATACGCTGTCAACTCATACGGCGGCACCGGAAAGGTCCTGCGGCAGAGGATTCAATTATTACCCTTTTCTGGTGCTGATCCCGAGCACCTTCCAAAGAGGTCACAATCCGGTTATTGCAGTGATACAGGCAATAACCGCCATAACCAGCACAAGCACTCTCCAGATGGGATCGATCGGCGCCAGCAAGGCGATAAACACAAGGAGCGCCGCCGATATATAACGCAGATTCCGATCGGTACCGCCGACATTCTTTATCATGTTGTCACCTTTTCAGGGTTGAGCTGCTGCCATGCATTGGCTTGCAATATGTGGTTAAAATGCAGGATGTATGCCAACCAGTTGATGGTGCATGAAATGCACCCTGCGAGCTCAACAATTTTGTTTGAATTTCCGGTGGTAGTAGTTCATTTCATGCACCTTTTACTGCCATGTCGAATTGTTAAACTGGCTTGGATTTTGCAAATTAAAGATTTGATTTTCAAATTAAAGTAGAGGTTAGGAAAAACGTTCAGTCAACCCACGGAGGAAATATGAAATTCAGAATACTCATGATTTTTTTGCTCTTGCTGATGCCCTTGGGATGTGAGAGGCAGGTAGAACAACCAGGGGAAAACCCACAGCTTGCTGAAGTACGTAAACAAAACGCCGACCTTCAGCGGCAGATTGAAGGGTATAAACAGGAGTTGGCGGCCAAACAGGAGCAGCTTGATAACGCCCTGCAAGAACTCGAAGCGATGAAACAGTCCCGGCAGCAAAACCAGCAGCCCATGGAGTCAATACCACCCCAATCCGGATCGCCGGATCCCGGGCAGCCCCAGCAACAAATGGAGCCGCCGCAAACACCTTCGGAAACTCCGCCACCACCTTCCGGCCCAGGCGGCACCGGACAGTAAAGTGACCGGAACCTGCAGCTCAGTGCTTCAGCCTCATTTCAATGGTACGGCCCGGCTGCAGTTCATACCTGTTACCCCGCAGACCCACCGTGATCGGGGCGCAACTTTCTCCCAGACTGGTAACGGCGATACTTTCTTTTTTGATGGTGACCCGGAGCCAATGCTGACGATAAAGGATGCTGAAGACCATGCTCTCCACTTCCCGTGGCAGTGCCGGGTTGAACCATAAGGCGTCCTCCTTTGTTTCCAGCCCGGTATAACAGCGCTGCATCAGATCTAAAGTCCCGGCCATGGCGCCGAGGTGGATTCCTTCATGGGTGGTTCCGCCCTGAACATCGGAAACGTCGCTTTTCAGCGCGTCACAGAATAAATGCCAGGATTGTTCTCGTCTCGACCTTGCCAGTACCCAGGCGTGAACTACCCGGCTGAGGGTCGAGCCGTGTGAGGTGCGTTTGAGATAATAGTCGATATTTTTAGGAATGGTGTCATGTTCGAACGGATACCCCAACCGTTTGAACAGCTGCCCCAGCTCTTCGGCGGAAAGCAGGTAAAAAAGCATGAGTACATCGGCCTGTTTCGAGAGTTTATACCGGTTGGGGCTGTCGCCTTCGGCTTCAAGGATGCGGTCGAGCCGGTGAATGTTGTTGTATTTACTTTTATAATTTTCCCAGTCGAACTCCTGGAGTCGATCATATCCTTCGAATTGGCTGATGATGCCGTCATCATGGAAAACGATACGCATCTTGCGGCTGATATCCTGCCAGAGTTCCAATTCCCGGTCGTCAAGGGAGAGATCTTCCCGCATCGGTTGCCTGCGCTCTTCCGGCACTATCTCCAACACTTCCAGTGCCCGGCAGAAAAGCCACGCGGCCATGACGTTGGTATAGGCGTTATTCGCCAGTCCCGGTTCGGCAGCACCCGGATACCCGGTATGAAATTCATCCGGTCCCATGACTCCCGTTATCTCGTAGCGGTCAAGGGAGTCGTTATAGCGGGTCAGGCCGGCCCAGAATCTGGCTGTTTCAATCATCAATTCCGCTCCGTAAAATGACATGAAGTCACGGTCGCCGGTAACCTGATAGTAGAGCCAGACATTGTAGGCCACGGCAATACCGATATGGCGCTGCAGCTGGGTGTCGTCCGGCACCCAGCGTCCCGATTGCGGATTGAGATGCAGTGTCTGGGCTTCCTCGCGGCCGTTGCTGCCGCTCTGCCAGGGAAACATGGCGCCTTGAAAGCCTGCCGAAGTCGCCGCAAACTTTGCCTGGGGCAGTCGCCGGTAACGATATTTGAGAAGTGCCCTGGTAAGCTCCGGCAGACGCAGATTTAAGAAAGGGAAGACAAACAGTTCATCCCACATGATAAGACCCCGATATGCTTCGCCGTGCAGGCCCCGGGGAGGAATGCCGGCATCGAGATCGATCGAATGCACGGATACCGTCTGCAGCAGATGAAAGATATGCAGATTGAGGATCTGGGAAATCCTCGGACTCGCCACCTGCAGCTCAAAACCGCACCGGTGCCAGAGATGGCGCCAGGCCCGCTGATGGTCCTTGAGCAGCTTGCCGAAACCGGGAGCTTGAGCCACCCGCAGACGGGCCTCGTCGAGACTTTCCGATATGGCGCGATCCCTGGAATTATATATGGCGACAATCTTCTCGACCCGCAATCGTTCACCGGCTTTTACCGGGACGGTTACCTCAAGGCCTATATAGCCGCTTTCCTGGACAAGGCGACGATCGGCGGCAACAACCGGTTCATCGTCCTGGAAAAACCGCGTGCGTCCGGCCTCGGCGATACGGATATGCGATTGCCGGGTTTCGGCCTGCAGCCAGATGATCTCGCCATCGTCACTGCTGCCCCGGGTGACGATATCCAGATGATCGTTGTTCAGTTCTCTGTAGCGGACGACCAGGGTATTGGCCACTCTGCCGTCAAGGGCCGAGCGGATGACGAGGGGACCCGACCAGTTCTTCACGGTGATCTCCGTTTCGAGCCCGGCCAGGTGCGGCATGGCCATATTGACGAAACGGCGTTCCGTCAGGTGAATCTCTCTCTCCTTTTCATCGACCAGGCGGAGAGTCCTGAGGAGGATGCCGGATGCCATATCCAGTTCCTGGCGATACTCCGCGGGATGGGCGGAATGAGGGTCAAGCCACGGTCCGTCCTCGAGGCGGAAGGAAAGGGGCAGCCAGTTGGGCAGGTTGACGAGGCTTTCATTCTCTATGGCATGCCCGGCGACGCTGCTCTGCAGCCGGTTGTAGCAGCCCGCAAGATAGGTGCCGGGATAATGTACTCTGCCCGCAGTGGCCTGCGGACTCGCGCCGCGGCTGGCAAAAGAGCCGTTGCCGAGAGTGCAGAGAGCCTCGCGAAGTTTCTCGTTTTTCGGATCGAAGCCATCATAGGTCAACGACCAGATCCCTTTGGTTGTCTCCCTTTCGGCCAGTTCCGCCAGTTTTTCAAGAAAAGTCGTTACTTCCGAGGAATCGCGCAGAATAAAACGGGCACTGGTGGGGCGTGGGCGATCGCTGACCAGAATGGTGATGCCGCGGTCGCCGATACTGCGAAAGGCATCCTCGTCGGTGGTGTCGTCACCGATATAGAGCGGGGTGATCTGCGAACAATCGACGTGAAACAGGTCGAGCATAGCCTGCACTGCCTTGCCCTTGTGCCAGTCCACCGCCGGATGGAGTTCAAAAATTTTCTTGCCGGAACTTTTTCGCAGTTCGGTGAATCGGGCGGCCAGAGTGTCTGCCAGCTCTTCGACGTCGGCAACTGTCCGTTCGTCCGCGCCTCGGTAATGGATGGCTACGGCATAAGGTTTGCGCTCGATGCGAATGGACTGCATCTCACTGGTTGCGGAACGGAGTTCCCGATCCGCTTTCTCGAGGACCGAAAGATACTGCTGTTTTCGCTTGTCCCGGTCGAAATAGCCGCTGCCGCCGCTGATCTCAAAGCCATGACTGCCGGCATAGGTCAATTCATCTATTCCGACCATTTGCCGGACATCTTCAAATCCCCGGCCGCTGATGACCGCAACGAACATGTGCCCGGCAATTTTCCGCAGGATCTCCCTGGTCTTTTCGTCGAGCCCGGCCTTGGCAGGATCGTCGACAATTGGCGTGAGGGTGCCGTCGTAATCGAGAAAAAGAGCCGGAAGATCTTTCTGCAGCCGTTTGAAGATATTGCCGGCTTCACTCATGGCCGACAGCAGTTCGGGAATTTCGACCGGGGCGGGACCTGTGTCGAGAGTGAGTTCGCCAAGATCGTTCACCACCACATCGGCGCCGGAATTCTTCAACGCTTCCCTCCGGTCGTGACGATCGATACCGATGACCTTGGCAAAACCTCCGGCCTTGCCTGCCTGGACACCGGCCTGGGCATCTTCGACGATTACCGTCCTGTTCACATCGGCATCAAGCCTGTCGGCAGCTTCAAGGAAAATGTCGGGGGCCGGTTTGCCGGCAAGATTCATTTCCGCCGCGGTTTGTCCATCGACCACTACCTGAAAAAGATCGTTCAGGCCGGCGGCTTCCAGAACCTTGCGGGCATTGCGGCTGGCGGAGATCAAGGCAAAACGGAGCCCGGCGGCACGTCCTTTCCGGATGAAGGCAATCGTCGATTCAAAGGCCTGCACGCCTTCATTTTCCAGCAAAGTGTGGAAGTAAACGTTCTTCCTGTTGCCGAGCCCGCAGACCGTTTCATTTTCCGGAGGATCGTCCGCATCGCCATGAGGCAGGGATATCCCCCGGGCTTCGAGAAAACTCGCCACTCCGTCATACCGCGGCTTGCCGTCGACATAGTTCCGGTAGTCGTCGATCACGTCAAAGAGCTCGATTGTGCGCCCTGTCTGCTCCGCCAGGAAATCATCGAACATCTGTTTCCAGGCCCTGGCGTGCAGGCGTGCCGTGTCGGTGACAACGCCGTCCATATCCATGATACAGGCTTCGAGAGTGTCTAGATAGATTTTCATAATCGACCATGGTGAATTGAGTGAGTCAGTCATCCTGTTTTTCCAGGATAATCGGAGTCGCCATATCCCTGCTGGTGTAAATCCAAGCCCAGGTGGCAAAGGTTTTTAGTTTGTTTCCGAAGCCTGCCAGGAAAAACAAATGCACGGCAAGCCAACTGATCCAGGGGATGAAGCCTTTGTAATTCCTGCCGTTTTCCAGTTCGATGATTCCCTTTTTTCTGCCGATATTGGCCATCATGCCCCTGTCGGTGTATCGGAATGGTTTGCTTTTCCTGCCTTTTTCGATATCGAGAAAATGTCCGGCTAAATACTCTCCCTGCTGGACGGCGACAGCCGCCAGCTGCGGATGACCTTCGGGATGGTTTTCAGTAGCCATATGCACAACATCACCCAGTGCATAGATGTTTTCCAGGCCATTGACCCGGCAAAACCGATCTGCCGCAATTCGGCCTTTTTTGTCCACCAGCCCTTCGCCCAGACCGTCTATGAATGCTCCGGAAATTCCCCCTGTCCAAAGCAGGAGTCGCGCGGGAAATTCAGTTTTATCCGTTTTTACGGTGTGACCGTCGTAGTTCTGTATCCTGGTCTCGGTAAAAACCTCCACTCCCATGTTCTTCAGATATGTTTCCGCACTTTCGGATGCCTCTTCCGACATCTGGGCCAGGAGGCGGGGAAGGAGCTCGATCAGATAAATTTTAAAGAGATTCGGGTCTAAATCCGGATAATCTCTTGGCAGGACAAAGCGTTTGAAATCGGCAAACGCTCCGGCTGTTTCGACCCCGGCCGGTCCACCGCCGGCTATCACTACCGTGGCAAGCGTCCGGCGCTCATCGGCATCCGGGGTCAGCAGGGCATCTTCGAGATTTTTCAGCATCCGGTTTTTTATGTCCAGGGCCTCGGCAATGGTTTTCATCGGCAGCGCATGTCGGGCGACCGAATCCATGCCGAAGAAATGAGTTTCTGCGCCGGTGGCGATGACCAGATAATCATAACGCAAATCGCCATACCTTGTGACGACGCTGTTGCGTGCCGGGTCAATGCGCTCCACCCTCACCATGCGAAAGTGGTAGTCGGGATGATTCTTCAGTACTTTTCTTAATGGATAGGCGATTGCGCCCGCCTCAAGTTCGGCGGTTGCGACCTGATAGAGCAGATGCTGGAAGGTATGATGATTTTTCCGGTCCAGCAGCACGATCTGGTAATTGCTTTTCTGTAATCCTCCGGCCAGACGCAAACCGGCAAAACCGCCGCCGATTATGACGATCCGCCGGCGATCCGTCTGTCCGATTCCCAGATCCTGCAGGCTGTTTTTTGGACACATGTTTACCTCTTATGGCTTGCGCAGCACAGCTGCCGGAAGCAATCGAGTAGAGAACGGGGCGCAATACGGGCCTGTTTTATTTTTTCAATCTGGTCAGATAGTCGGCTATCATTTGTTTGGCAGATTGATTGATAATGCCCTTCTCGTTGGGATCGCCCTGGAAGAGTGTCGACATATAGTTCCTGGCCTGCTCAAAACTGATGTGGGGCGGCAGCGGCGGCACATCCGGATCGCAATGGGCATCGATCACTACCGGGCAGCTGGCCTGCATGGCGTATTTAAAGGCGGGAACGATCTCTCCCGGATGTGTTACTTCAATGCCATCGAGTCCAAGAAGTTTGCCGTAATTCGCATAATTAAAGGCCGGAACCTCCTGGGATTCGGTAAATTTCGGATCGCCGGACATAACCCGCTGCTCCCACGTCACCTGGTTCAGATCGCGATTGTTCAACACCAGTACGATAAGGCGCGGATCCGCCCATTCCCTGTAAAATCGGGCGATATTGATAAGACCCAGATTGCCCAGCATCTGCATGGCGCCGTCGCCAACCATGGCGACCACCAGTCGGTCCGGATAGCTCATTTTAGCGGCCATGGCATAGGGCACGCCCGAACACATGGAGGCGAGTCCGCCGGAAAGAGAGCCCATCATGCCTTTTTTCGCCTTGATGTCGCGGGCATACCAGTTGACGGCCGTGCCGGAGTCGCAGGTGAGAATACAGTCGTCGGGCAGCATCGGCGAGAGTTCCCAGAACAACCGCTGGGGGTTGATCGGATTTGCCTCTACCATTGCCCGGGCTTCCATGATCTTCCACCAGTCGGCGACATCTTTTTCAATATCTTCGCGCCAGGACCTGTTTTCCTTTCTCTTCAACCTTGGCAGGAGTTCCTGCAATGTAAGATTCGTTTCGCCGTGCAGGTTGACATCCATGGGGTAGCGGGTGGAGAGCATTTTTGCCTGGATATCTATCTGCACTCCTTTTGCCTGGCCCTCTTTGGGAAGGAACTCGGAATAGGGAAAGGATGAACCGATCATGAAGAGGGTGTCGCAGTTCATCATCATGTCCCAACTCGGCTTGGTGCCGACCATACCTATCGATCCGGTGACATAGGGCAGATCGTCGGGAACGGCCATTTTACCGAGCAGTGCCTTGGCGACTCCCGCGCCAAGACGGTCGGCGGTTTCGATGACCAGGTCGGTTGCCTGCAGAGCGCCGGCCCCTACCAGGATGGCAACTTTTTTGCCTTCGTTGAGGATGTTGGCTGCCCGGTCGAGATCTTCCTCGGTCGGTAGAACCCGTGGGCGGCGATAGCCGACGCCGGTAAAATTGGCCCCGTGTTTGCGCGGCGGCGCCGTTACCATATCCATTTCCTGGATGTCGCTGGGAATGATTATGCAGGTTACGGTCCGCTCGGCAATGGCAATACGTATCGCCCGATCCACCAGCTGGCGGATCTGGGCCGGATGTGAAGCCATATGCACGTAATTATGGGCGACATCCTTGAACAGGGAGACGAGATCGACCTCCTGCTGGAAATCCGTCCCCAGGGCTATGGTAGCCTGTTGACCGACGATTGCCAGCACCGGCATATGATCTTTTTTGGCATCGTACAGGCCGTTCAGCAGATGAATCGCACCCGGTCCGGAAGTCGCCAGGCAGACGCCGATTTCGCCGGTGAACTTTGCATGGGCACAGGCTTCGAATGCCGCCAGTTCTTCATGTCGTGCCTGAATGAAACGGACCTTGTCCCGGGCCCGGTTGAGAGCGCCCATAACACCGTTTATACCATCGCCCGGATAGCCGTAAATCCGCCGGATTCCCCAGTCGTAGAGACATTGAATCAAAAAATCGCTGGAATTCTCTTTCATGGTGATTCTCCTTATACGTTTGTTCCCGATTCTGAATACTCAGGTGCACCTGAAAAATCAGTGCTCGCCTTGAATGGGCGTTTTTTTCTTGCCCACCAGGTAAAAGATGCTGAGAAGAGCGGCGGAGCCGATGAGAACCTGTCCGCTTTTTTTCATCGCCCCAACATTGCCGGTATCGGTAGAGTGGCGAAAACCGGGATGCGATCCCTGCACGGACCGGGGAGCCGCCTCGAAATATTTATTATCCACGGCCGAAGGTTGCTCTCTCAGAGGTTCTTCTTTGGCAGGATGGGAATGGCGGTGTTTGTTGTCTGAAAGCAAAAAGGCCAGGCCGATGCCAAAGGTCGCCATGGCGGCTAATGGGGCGAACGGCTTCTCGTAAACCGTCTGCATGAAACGGTTGGCCGGCTGGTAGATATCTTCCTGCAGGGTTTGTTTAGTGTCGTCTTTCATTCGATTGTACCTCCGGGAAATTTTCCGTAGTTTATAAAAGTTACCTTCACGTATAAAACAGCTGAAAATGGTTTTTTTCTCCTACGGGTGACCAGGAAACTGGTGCAACTAATATGCCATTAACTGATAAATGAAGTTGAGCAAGATGGATATATGTTGGATTTATGCTGTTAGGATTGTAAGATGGGATTTCCAGGCTGGAAAGGGAGGTTGTGTGGAAAGAGATAAAGAGCCTGGAGAGGCAGTGAAACCCTGGTATAAAATTGGGCCCTGCCGAACTAAACGTATTCATGGCAAAACTGAAATATTCACGAATCGGGAGCATACTCCATGCAGACGCTCGACCTGCAGTTCAGCATCAGATACGCCTTTTCCGTTTTTTTTACCCGTAATGTTTTTTCCACCGGCGACCCGCTACTGGCCTCGACATTGCTGAGAGCAGGTGAAAAGTGCCATAGAGTACTTTGTGCAGTAGATTCCGGGGTTCTTGCCCAGCGTCCGTCCCTTTGCCGGGAGATAGAAGGCTATGCCGAGGCCCACCCCGAATCCATGCAACTGTGCGGGCCGATTCTCGTCGTCGACGGTGGCGAGAGCTGCAAAAACGGATCGGCGGCAATCGACACGATAATGAGCGCCATCCACAAAAATCACCTGTGCCGGCATTCCTTTATAGTGGCAATAGGAGGCGGGGCGGTGCTCGATGCAGTCGGATACTGTGCGGCCGTCGCTCATCGAGGGCTGCGGCTGATACGGATGCCGACGACGGTTCTTGGCCAGAACGATGCCGGCATCGGCGTGAAAAACGGCATCAATGTCCTGGGCCGCAAAAATTCTGTCGGTACCTTTGCTCCGCCTTTTGCCGTTATCAATGACTTTGCCTTCCTCGATACGCTTCCGCCCCGGGAATTTCGGGCCGGGATGGCCGAAGCGGTGAAGGTGGCATTGATCAAGGACAAATTGTTTTTTGACTATCTCTATACCCGGAGGTTCGAGCTTGCCGCCTTCAGTCCCCGTCCGATCGAGGAAATGATCCATCGTTGTGCCGCGCAGCATATGCACCATATCGGTACCGGGGGAGATCCTTTCGAACTGGGCTCGGCCCGGCCCCTTGATTTCGGTCACTGGTCGGCGCACAAGCTGGAGGAGATGACGGGCGGCCTGCTCAAACACGGCGAAGCGGTTGCCGTCGGCATGGCTCTTGATAGCCTGTATTCCTATTATAGCGGGATGATAGAGGAAAGCGAGCTGCGCAGGATCTTTGTCCTTATTGCCGACCTGGGCTTGCCTTTGTATCATTCGGCTCTTGCCGCACTCGATGTCGATGCCGCTCTGGATGAATTCCGGGAACATCTGGGCGGGGAACTGACGATTACGCTTTTGACCGGCATCGGCAGGAAAAAAGAAGTGAACCGGATCGATACGGCACTGATGGCCCGTTGTGTCGATGAACTGATGCTGCATGACGGAAGCCGGGAGATCGGCAGCGCTCGGATGGATAAGCCTGCACCTTTGTATGGAGATATCAATTGACACGGCCTGTTGACAGCGGCAAGATGGAAGGCGGGGTGCAGGGGGGTGTTCTGCCGAAAATAACCTATTGCACAAATATTCATCCCGGGGAAAGCTGGGCTGAAATATTTGCCGCAGTCCGACGACATGCGCCTTTAGTCAAAGAGCGGGTATCCCCCGATGTGCTCTTCCCGATCGGCCTGAGGTTGTCCGGCCGGGCTGTCGGCGAGATGAGTCTCGAGGACGCGAAGGAGTTTCATCGCTGGTGCGGGGAAGGGGGGTTTTATGTGGCAACCATCAACGGTTTTCCCTACGGCATCTTTCATAATACTCCGGTAAAACAGGATGTCTACATGCCCGACTGGCGTTTTGCCGAGCGTCTCGACTACACCGGAAAAATCGCCGAACTGCTGACCACGTGGCTGCCGGAAAACATGACCGGCTCCATTTCCACGGTGCCGGTGGGGTTTCGGTCCTGCATCGGACCGGACGACTTCACGACAGTGAAAAAGCATATCGAGGCGGCCCTCGATCATCTGGATCGTCTGGCTGAAAAAACCGGCAGGGAAATTCTGCTCTCCATTGAGCCTGAGCCCGGCTGCGTGGTGGAGACGACCCGCGATGTGGTCGATCTTTTTGATCGTCTGGCCCTGTCGCCTGCCCGGCAGCGTCGGCTGGCGGTATGTTACGACTGCTGCCATCAGGCACTGCAGTTCGAGGACCCGGCGGCGTCTCTTCGGCTTCTCGCCGACCACGGCATCAGGATCGGTCACGTGCAGGTTTCCTCCGCTCTTCGGCTGGCGGACCCGCGGATCGATCTTCTCAAACGTTTTCAGGAGCCGTGGTATCTGCATCAGACAGTCGGCCGGACAAAAGATGGAGGACTGTTGCGCTACGACGATCTTGATCTTGCCATTTCCGCAGCTCCGGCGGAAGTAGAAGAATGGCGCGTCCATTTTCACGTGCCGGTATTTATGGATGGAACCAGGGAGTGCGGCACAACGCGATTTTTCCTGCAGGAGATCCTGCCGCTGTTTCCGGAAGACATGGCGCTGGAGGTGGAGACGTATACCTGGACTATTCTTCCGCCCGATCTGCAGAGCGGTCCGGTGACCGACTGCCTGATCCGCGAGATTGAATGGGTAATCAAAACTATCGGAAAATCAATATGAAAGATACAGCTGTTAAAGCAATGTTTGAAACAATCGCTCCGAGCTACGATTTCCAGAACAGTTTTCTGTCTCTGCGCCGGGATATCTACTGGCGGCGGGCTCTGGCGGAAATTCTGCAGCTGGATAAAGGCGGGACAGTGCTCGATGTCGCCGTCGGCACCGCCGAGACCGCGCTTGCCATCAGCTGCAGGTATCCACGGGTTCGGGTGGTGGGCGTTGATTTTTCCCCTGCCATGCTGAGCGTCGGCAAGAAAAAAATCGCAGCCCGAGGTCACGATATCAAGATAAGCCTGACTCTGGGCGATGGGCGGCAGCTGCCGATACGAAGCGGATCGGTCGATGCCGTGACCATCTCCTTCGGCATTCGCAACATGGAGGAGCGGATGCTGGCTCTCGGCGAATTCCATCGCGTCCTGAAGCCGGGAGGCAGGCTCTTTATCATGGAATTTTCCTACCCGGATCAGCCGCTGCTCAACCGGCTGTATCGTTTTTATTTCGATCATATCCTGCCGCCCGTGGGCAACCTACTGTCCCGCACCAATTATGCCTACAGCTATCTGGCGGATTCGGTCGATTCGTTTCCCGACGATCGACAGTTTATCGGCGAATTCGCTGCGGCGGGTTTCACCGATACCGGAATCAAAAAACTCACCTTCGGCATTGCCAAAATATTTCAGGGCCGGAAGCAGGCACAGGAGGCGCTATGATAGTGAACTGGCCGGAACGGATCTGGGTGAACAGCCCCGTTCGACGGTATGTCCAGCAGCAGGAAGGCCGCTTCTTCAGAAGAATGAGCACGCTTGCTCCCGGAGGAAAATGTCTGGAAATCGGCTGCGGCTGCGGTGTCGGCGCGAAGATCATCAATCAGGCCTTTGCTCCGGCCGCAATCCATGCCCTCGATCTTGATGTCGACATGCTTTATGCCGCGAAAAAGAAGAAAAACGGCTGGAATAACGTGCCGTTGCACCTGCTAGCCGGCGATGCGCAGGAACTGCCGTATCCCGACCGCTGCTTCGATGCGGTTTTCAATTACGGCATCATCCATCACCTGGAAAACTGGCAGAAGGGCGTCGCCGAGATAGTCAGAGTGCTTAAAGACGGCGGCGTCTTCTTCTTTGAAGAAATCTATCCTCCGCTGTACGCCAACCCGCTGTTCCGGCGGATTCTGCAGCATCCCCGGGAAAACAGGTTCCACGGCCCCGAGTATCGGGCCGCCCTTGCCGAATCGGGCCTGCGTCTGCTCGACGGTTATAAGGAGTCGAGGTTTGCAATTCTTGGCGTGGCGGTGAAGGAAAGTGAGGAATGTGAGGTGAGGATGTAGTGGATAGCGGTAGGAACTGGTTTCAATTTAAACATTGAGATGGGAGTATCGAATGGAACTCTTTCAGGATCATATTTTTCTCTCCCGCCTGCTTTTTGCCTTTACCGCAATTTTTCATATCATCTGGCCGGTCCTGACCATCGGCCTCAGCATCTTTCTGGTCGTGATGGAGGCGCAATGGCTTATTACCGGCGAGGAGCGCTACTACCACCATGCCCGGTTCTGGATGCGGCTTTTCCTGCTCAATTTTGCGGTCGGCGTCGTCAGCGGCATCCCCATGGAATTTCAATTCGGCACCAACTGGAGCGCCTTTTCCAGGGCGGGCGGCGATATCTTCGGCCATCTGCTCGGCTTTGAGGCCTCGATGGCCTTTATGCTGGAGGCCGCTTTCCTGGGCATTATGGCCTTCGGCTGGAAAAAGGTTTCGCCCGGCATGCATCTCTTCGCCACCTGCATGGTCGCTTTCGGCGGCTCGTTGTCCGCTTTCTGGATAATGGCCGCCAATTCCTGGATGCAGACTCCGGTCGGCGGTGATTTCATCGACGGCCGGTTTTTTCTGACAGACACTATGGCCGCAATATGGAATCCGGATGCCTTCTGGGGTGTTTCTCACATGTGGCTTGCCTGCCTGGAGATTTCGCTCTTTGTCATCGGCGGCATCAGCGCCTGGTATCTGTTACAGAACCGGCACACGGAGTTTTTCCTCACCTCTTTTAAAATGATGCTGGTAGCAGCCGTCTTTATCACCACCCTGCAGGTTGCCATCGGAGACGGGGCCGGCAAGTTTGTTTCTCACAGTCAGCCGACAAAGCTTGCGGCGATGGAAGCCCACTGGCACACCAATCCCGAGGGCGAAGGCGCCGGCTGGAACATCATCGCCTGGCCCGACAAAGAATTGCAGGATAATGTCTGGGCTGTCGAGGTGCCGTACTTCCTCAGCCTGATCACCACTCTCTCGCCGACCGGGCAGGTCGCCGGTCTGCGGGAATTTCCGGTAGAAGATCAGCCGCCGTTGCTGCTCCCTTTTTATTCCTTCAGAATCATGTTCGTTATCGGCGTTGCCTTGGTTTTCCTGATGCTCTGGTCATTGTGGGCCTGGCGGAAAGGAGAGCTTGTGCCGCAGCGGATTGCCCGGCAGAAATGGCTGCTCTATTCATGGATGGCGGCGATTCCTTTAAGTTATATCGCCATGGAAGCCGGCTGGATTGTCCGGGAGGTAGGACGGCAACCCTGGGTGATCCAGGGAGTATTGCGAACGGAGGACGGAGCCAGCAGGCTTCCCGCCGAAGCGGTGGCAGGATCCCTGATCGGTTTCGTGGGGGTTTACTCCCTGCTGTTCGTTCTTTTTCTTGTTTTTGCCCGGCGCCTGCTGAAAAATGGACCGGATTTCGCACCTCCTCCGGGATACAAGAAAAAAACCAGTTAACAGGGATACGACTATGGATATAATGAATGCGAATCTCGCCGATATATGGCTGGTGCTTGTCGGTTTTTTTCTGCTCTATTATGTTCTGACCGATGGGGCGGATCTCGGCATCGGCATGCTGACCCTTGTGGCCGGGAGCGACCAGGATAAGGAAACAATGATGCTCTCGATCCATACCATCTGGCACGGTAACCAGACCTGGATTGTCATTCTCGGCGGCATTCTTTTCGGCGCTTTTCCGCTCTTTTATGCCATTGTCCTTTCGGCCCTCTATATTCCGCTCTCCCTGATGCTGTTCGGCTTTATTTTTCGCGGCGTGGCATTTGAGTTCCATGACAATGCCAAACGGAAATCGATATGGCTGGTATCGTTCGGCATCGGCAGCCTCATGGCCACCCTGGGGCAGGGCTTTGCTCTTGGCGGACTGCTGGGCGGCATCTCAGTTCAGGCCGATTCCTTTGCCGGGCAGGCCGGAGACTGGCTGAACTGGTATTCGGTGCTTGCCGCCGTCGGGGTCGTCTGCGGATATCTGATGCTGGGGGCGGGATTTCTGATCGCCAGGACTTCAGGAAAACTGCAGGCGCGAAGTTACCGCACTGCCCTGACGACCGGTATCCTCACCTTGGTCGTTTCCGCCGGGATTTATGTTTTCACCAGTATGCTGCACGTTGAGATGGCGGCGAAATGGCTGCAGTCGCCACCGTCTTTTCTCTACCTTTTCAGTTTCTTGACGGTGGTTGCCTTTATCATGTATTTTCGCAGCCTGCGCCGGAAAAAGCAGCTTGCCCCGCTGGTCTGGAACTGGCTGATCATCATTTTTTCATTCACCGGTCTTTCCATCGGCCTGTATCCGGCGATGATCCCGAGTCTCGATTCCACCAGTTTATCGGTTCAGGAAGTTGCCGCAAGTCCTACCACCCTCCGCTTCATGCTCGTTGTGATGGCGGTGCTGCTGCCGATCATCTTAACCTATACAACCTACAGCTATTGGATATTTCGAGGGAAAACAACGGAAGAAGGGTATGACGGCAATTGAGCGATACTCTTTCGATTCAGAGCTGTCTCGATAGCGGGTGCAACGGCTTTATCCGCTTTGACCGGACTCGTGTCCACTTTAACAGGATGGCCTCCGTCAACCGGGGAGATCCCCGGACATGCCGAATTCGATGGGAGCCTTGACATAAAAAATATTGACCCCTTCCTCTTTCAACCGCTTGAACAGGCGATCGGCATCGGCTTCGCTGACTGCCATCGTCACTTCGATCGGCTGATCCGAGAGTTCGAAGAAATGGGAGGAGCGGATCTTCCGGTCATGGCCGAAGCCTTCCGCCGCCGGGATTAAGGTCGCCCCGCCGATCCCTGTCTTGCGGGCTTCTTCGATCAGCCATTGGGCCAGGGAAAGCCCGTGATGCCTGCGGTCCTGTTGAGTGAAAAAAGTAAGCTGGTAGCCGTGCATGATACTCTCTCTTTCAGATACGTTGGATAAAGGCGACTGTTGCAATGCCGATCAGGGTCATGATCAACGAGCCGAGGACATGGGCCGAGATCGCAAGACCCGCCCAGATTAGACGGCCCTGCTGGAGCAATGCGGTGACCTCGGCCGAAAAAGTTGAAAAGGTAGTCAGGCCGCCGAGAAAACCGGTGATGATCAGGAGCCGCCATTCCGGCGCCAGGCCGGGATGGCCGGCGAAGAGAGCCATGGCCACACCGATCAGGTAGCCGCCGATCATGTTGGCGGCAAGGGTTCCCGGCGGAAGAGTGGGGAAGAGCGAATTCAGGGAAAGGCCGAGCAGCCAGCGCAGCACCGCCCCCATCGATGCCCCGACGCTGATAGCCAGAATGGAATGGAACATAGAGTCGTCCTTGATCGTCGCCCATATCGAAGACCTGTTCGGCCCCGGCGGCGGGATAATATTTCTGTATCCTCTTCTGCCGGACTCTAGCAGCAGGAGAGGTGGAAATCAAGCAGAGGTTCCGAATAAGATGCCTTCTATTCATACCTTGTCAGATAATTGAGCCGGCTTGCCTCTTTCTATCGACATACTTCAGCACAGGTGTGGCGAGAATGCCATGGGCAAAAATAGAAAGTATCACAACCAGCGAAACGAGTGCCCAAAGCTCTTCAGCATTGGGGAATTGACGCTGGTTTAAAGCATAAGAAAGGTAGTAGAACGAGCCTATTCCTCTGATTCCGAAAAAACTGACGGTCAACCTCTCGGGCCATGACATTCCGCAACCTGCCAATGCTGCCAGTCCACATACAGGTCGCACAAAGAATACAATCAACAACGCACTGAGCACCAAATGCCATGACAAGGGCGAAATCAGCCCATTGGTAAGCGATACACCGAAAGCCACTACTATTATTGCCGTTACGACCCGCTCGGTAGCTTCCGAAAAAATATGCATCGTCTTGTGGTAAGAGTGATTCCTTTCATAGCTGCGGATGACAATTCCACCGACAAAAACAGCAATAAAGCCATACCCGCCGGCAAACTCTGTAACACCGTAAATGAGCAGGGTGGAAAAGAGCGAGCCCAGCCCGATCATCGATTTTTCCAGGGGAGAATGCGCCGGTAAGGCAACAATTACGCGTGTTAGAATGCTGCCGATAGCTATGCCTAGGATCGTCCCGACAGATAATTTGTACATAACATCGACAACCAGCCACGCCCCGAGCCAGTTTGCCGGGTTGCTCCCGGCAATGGCCATTGCAATCGCCATATTGGTAAATGGAAAGGCTAATCCGTCGTTCAGTCCAGCTTCGGATGTCAACGCAAACTGTATCTCTTCCTCTGCATGATCGGCAGGGGTACTTTCTGTGGGGCTGCCTTCGCCCGGTGCTCCGACCTGCACTTCCGATGCCAGGACAGGGTCTGTTGGGGCGATCACAGCCCCGAACAGTACCCGCAGTGATCGGCATAAAAGCAGCAATCCACCAGCCGATACATGCTGTCAGCGCGATGGAAAGTATCATCGTGATTCCAAGGAGACGCCAAGTGGAATTCCAGCCTTTGAGACTGAACGGCCGATCTATTTTCAACCCGGCTCCCATGAGAGTGACGATCACTCCAAACTCGGTGACATGCTCAATAATTTTACCATGTTTTCCAGGATCCAGCGGTTCCAGTCCTAAAGGCAAGGAAGCAGTTATATAGCCGATCAGCAACAGGACAATAGGCAGGCTGAGTGGGTAAGGCTCGAGCAGTTTCGGCAGTATTGCCGATGCAAGGACGGCAGCACCAATAACGGCGAGCCACAGATCGTATGTATCAAAAGCCTTGAATAATTCCGCAGCAATATTCATCTCGATGAAGTTGACCGGTCTGAAAAATTCAAAAGATGTTATTCAGCCAGCGTAACCGGTGATATAAATCCTGGGGGCTTTATCGCCAATACCGAACATGAGAGCTGATTGAGAATGGCTTCGGCGGTATTGCCGATGATGAACCCCGAAATTCCGGTGCGGGCAACCGTTCCCATTACAACCAGGTCCGCTTGCAGTTCCACCGCCATTTCTGCAATTCTCCTCTGTGCCGGTCCCCGGGTCAGGTGAAAGGTTGGTGAAAGGTACTTGTAGGTATCGGTGTCGATCCGGTCCCGCAAGGTCTGGCCCAGCCTGTCGAGTCCATTCTGGTGGAGCATCTGCTCGTTTGCAATGTGGGCATTGATCTCCTCAGCCGTGCTGACCCCCCTTGCCCTCAGGGTCTTTTCGGGAAAGCCTTCCCAGGCATGGACCAGATGCAGGGCGGCAAAGTCGGAGATTGCAAGAGAACTGGCCAGTTCGAGGATTTTCTCGTTGAGGTCCTGTTCCACGTCTATGGTCTTCAATGGATCGAAATCGACAGCGGCCATGATGCATTTGTAATTGGACTTTTCCATGGGTTTCATCAGCCATACCGGACAAGGACACTTGCGCAGGAGATGCATGTCGTTGCTGCCGAACAATCTTTTCAGAAAATCGACTTCTTCTACCGTCTTTATCACCAGATCATGGGAGTTAAGAAGCACCGCACGAATTATCTCGATGAATGCCGGACCCATCTGCACCTTGAATTCGATGGGGATTTTTAAATTGTGCCGGAAGGGTTCGACCATCGACTCCATGGCCTGTATGTGAGAAGATATGGTGTCATTCAGGTACTCGTCCGCAACGTGGGGAATAACATCCATGACCGTCAGATTTGCCTGGTTGTTTTCCGCCAGAGAGATTGTCCGTGCGACAGCCGAAGCCTGATCGGCGGAAGTCTCGGTAATGTAGAGAATATTCTTGAATTGGTTCATATCACCTCCCCGTGTCTCGGGCCCGTTTTCTTCGAGCCGAGGCAACTTCTTTGATTGGTCACTCTATTGGTCACTTTAAAGGCTCCTGCTTCTTCAAGTTTCTGACAGCCTCAGCCTTCCCGATTATAATCAGGACATCTCCTGCCAGTAACTGCTCTGCAGGATTGATTGCCGTAATCCGGTCTTCGCCCCGCCGGATTCCGATAAGAGTTACTCCATATCTTTGGCGAAAACGAAGACCCGCCGGCGTTTGCCCTGAAAGCCCGGAATCGTCCGCGACTCTCACCTCTGCGATTTTAAAACGCTCTTCGTCCTTCGATTCTTTCCTCATCTCCAGTTTGTTGAGCACCATTTCGGCGTCTTTCAATCCATCCGGAGGTCCCATGATGAGCAGACGGTCACCCGGAAAAATCCTGAAATCCGGCTCCGGGTCGTAATCCACCTGCCCGCCGCGGCTCACGGCCAGAATCGATATTCCTGCGATCGACCTTACCGGGATATCTTTTATGGTCTGTCCAGCTATAGCGGCATCCGATTTAATGTACACATCAAGAAACGATACCGGCCAGTTATTCATTTCCGGCAGAAAATCCATGGCATAGGCTAACGCATCGGCAGCCTGCTCCGCGGCGTCGGCAAATGGCCGAAAAACCAGATGAGCACCTGCGTTTTTAAACTCACGGGCCTCGTTCTCGTTGGTAGCTGTCAAAGCCAGTTTACAACCGTATCCCCGATTTTTAAAAGTGCGGACAAGAGCCAGGTTCGTCTCTTCGGACCGGACGGTGCTGATCAGCCATCGCGTCTTATTCAGAGGCAAGTGCTCATGGATTTCGGGATCGGCCATGTCTCCGTATAATACCGATAATCCTCGTACACGCCATTTGTCCAGTGCGCCGGGATCGAAATCAATGCCCAATATGGAATTATTGCGCCTTAGAAGGTATTCTGCAATTCCGCTCCCATAGTTGCCCAAGCCAACCAGAATAATATCAAGCGATGCAGTCGATCCCTTGAGAGTATCTATTGCGGCCTCACGATACGGATTGCGTCTTTCGAAGACCTTCAGAGGGACAGACAGCAAATTGTAAAGCGGTCCGGAATAGAGGATCATATAGGTGGATATGAAAATGGTCACAACTCCGACAAGGGTAACTAAGCCGACGGCTTCACTGGTAATGTGGCCTATGCTCAACCCCAGCGCAGCGACGATGAGGGAGAATTCGCTGATCTGGGCGACCGTGAGTCCGGCGAGAAAACTCGTGCGGCGCCGATACCCCATCCATCCCATAATGACTAGAACAATCAGCGGGTTGCCGATAAGCACGAAAAGAGAAAAAACAAGCGAGGCACCCACCTGAGAGCCCACTGTGGACCAGTCCAGGCGTGCTCCAAGATCGATAAAAAAGAACAGGAGGAGAAAATCCCTGAGACTCGTAAGACGGGCGCCAATGGAATCGCGATAGTCCGTCGACGCCAGTGAAACCCCGGCAAGAAACGCTCCCACCTCTTTGCTGAAACCAAGAAATTCACTGCCCGCTCCGAGGAAAACCGCCCAGGCAATTGCAAAAAGAGTCAACAGTTCCAAGGAATGGGCAAGGCGTCTGGTCAGATGAGGGAGCACGTATTTTGTCAGCAGAGCGATAACTCCCAGCAAGCCCAGGCCCTTGGCAAAAATTATCAGTGTCGTGACGTATGAGGATTCTTCTTGGGCCGATTCTCCGATGGTGGTCAGGACAACCAGGGCCAGAATGGCGGCAATATCCTGAATAATGAGAAAGCCTATGGCTATTTGACCATGGAGGGAATCGATCTCCTTTTTGTCGGACAGCAGCTTTACGATAATAATTGTACTGGAAAAAGTGAGGGCAACAGACACATAGGCTGCGGTAAGAAAAGACATGTTCATGGTAACGGCGATGGCAAAGCCGATTATCGAGGTGAAAACGATCTGTCCAAGCCCGGTTGCCAGGGCGACCGGGCCGGTAGTGCGGATCAGGTGCAGATCGAGTTTGAGACCGACGATAAACAGCAAGAGAGCAATGCCGATATGCGCCAGCAATTCGATCTGGTCATAGCTGTGTATAATCCCGAGACCGGAAGGGCCGGCGAGGATGCCGGTTGCCAGAAACATGATTATCAGCGGTTGACGCAGTTTTTGCCCGAGAATGCCAAGCAGGGTGGCAAGGCTTAGAATAGAGGCGATTTCAATAAATGAGCTTCCGTCGTTCATTCTTCGCAGTTCCTTTGGCGGGCAGTGGTGTAAGGCTGGTCTGTTCGACGGGCTTTCGGAGCCTGTTCGTCCAGAGACTGACGGTACTTCACGCAGCCGTTCATAAACTCCGGCCATTCCGGTACCACCGGGATCGGATCCGTCTTTTCCGGCAACAATCCCCACAGGGCGGGGTGATGCCAGCAGAGTTCGTGGAGGCTGCTGTCACGATGCTGACGGATGCCTTGCCGCAATTTTTTGACTTCGTCTATGAGTTCTAAACGTGACATGTGCTGCAGGTCTTCGTCCATACATTACCTCCTTTGGCGGCGGACTGTTCAAGTCTAATCCTCCGAATGCCATCTCCCCATATGCCTTGCATGCGTCTGCAGATACGAGCCCGGTTTATAGAATTTGTCATAAAAGTCGAGGTCGAGATGATGTGCCTGCAGATACATTATAAGAAACATCGAGGGCACCGTAGCGGGAAATTTACCAAAGGTGTCGTAAATGTACTGGGCCTGGAGCGCTACACATTCCTTGAAGCGGTCGTCGTGGACCGGAGCGGCAGAACGTACTTTCCGGCTGTCTTTCCAGGGGCCGGGCGTCTCGGGATGAAATGGCCCGCCTGGTCCGAATTTGCGCCGGCATAGTGCTTCCACTGCTGCCCGCATATTGTCGTAATGGGGAGGACAATAGCCCTCCATCACACCCTTCAGTCCGGTGGGGTTGGCATAAGGCCACCGGTCGTCCTTGTCATACCTGAACCCGAGACCAGGGACTTCCGGGTTGCCGCTGGCGCCAAACACCGAGAAGGCATCCACCCCGTTAAACATCCATCCGCCAAGACCCATGGCCTGGAGCATCAATACTCCGGCATAGCAGCTTGTCCCGAGTTCCACTGTCAGCTCCGAGAGCGACCATTGGTCGACAAAGGTTATGGGCCAGACATTGCCGACATCGACGATGTCGCCGTAGGTATCGATGCCGGGAATGGGACGTTTGTTGATGTCATCGAAAAGCACCAGACCATTTTGCAGCATATAGCAAATGTTAAGCAGGACATGCTGCGAGAGATCTCCGGCCGGAATCACAACCAGAGTGGATGGTTTGTTGAAAACCCAGGTATTATGAGCCTCTGTATACGGCACCTCGGAAGGAATCTTCAGGCGGCCATCCTGGATCTTTCGCACATTTTTTCCGGCATTGTCGACAAAAGCTTCAAGATTCAAGGATCCATCGTCCGCCCGGTCGGCAAAAGCCGGAGCATCGCGCATCTCCAGCACATACACCCCCTCGTCATCCGTGAAGAAAGTCTTGCTCGTGTGAAATCCGGCTGCCGATGGAAATGTCCGCCCTCCTGCAGCTCCGGCGTAGTTGGAAAGATGAGGCGCATATCGGGCTGCGCGGTAAATCAAGTTATTCCAGGATGTATTGCCGCCGCATGCCGAGACAACCATCAATTTTTCAAACTCCGTGAGCGGCAATGGTTTATGGCCCGACCTGCATGCGAGCACTCCATCGGGGATTTCCGCACCCATGAAAAACCGTCTGGAGCGGCGGCCCAAAAGGGCTTCTATCAGAGGAAAGGATAGCATGTCCTGAAAACCTTGAGGTGGAATCATATTTTTCATGAAGTGTCTCCTGTCAAAATTTACGCTTGCTGGCGTTACGAATGAGGGTTGCAATTAAGAAGCGATTAATGGCTCAAACAATTGCAATTGTCTGGTGGTCCGTATGTTTAACTTCATTTGCGTCTGCATAAAATATACCATTAAATATGTTAGGCATGTGGCTGGCCAGTCGGACAAGCTCAAGAAAAAAAACTTTCTCAAAGACCATACTCATACAGTTTCTTCGTATTGCTTCTCCTGGCATAGTAGTTGCAAAGTTATCTTATATGCGCCTCGGGATAGGTGAATACTCCCCCGATCAGGTTCATTCTGATTGAAGTAAAAGTGTTAAAATATGGTCTTACCATCAAGACCCGCCATAAAAAGAAAGGAGAAATATTATGAAAAAGTTTACAAAACGTTCAGCTATCGCAGCATGCCTTCTTACTCTATTATTGAGTTCGCCAGCAGTGTCTGTCCAGAAAGTCGAGGATCTTAAGGGAAAACAGATTCAAAATGAGCAGGGTGAGCAACTCGGCACAATAGAGAAGGTTCTTATAGGCCCGGATGGGAATATCCAAACTGTCGTCATTGAAAAAGGCGGCTTCCTTGGATTGGGGGGTGAAACCAACAGAATCCCCTGGAATGCCTTAAAAGAAGGTGAAGGTGGAAATTTTATCTACACTTCTGGTGCTGAACAGGAACAATCGCAGGCATCCATGCAGCAGAAAGAGTCTGGCGATGCACAACAACAGCAATCTCAAGCTCCGATAAAGCAGGATAAGCAAGGTGCCCAGCAGGAAGTGGGCCAGGCTACGGCAAAGCAGGACCAGCAAGGAGCGCAAAGCGGGCAGGTTTCAGTGCAACAGCCCGGAGCGCAGGTTCAAGTGGATCAATCGCAGCCACACGTCCAAGTGGAGCAGGCTGAACCAAAAGTGAGCGTCGCGCAGCCGGAACCGCAGGTGACGGTCAAACAGCCGCCACCAAAAGTTACCGTGCATGTAGAGCAGCCGAAGCCGGAAGTGACGGTGCAACAGCAGAAGCCCAAAGTTAGTGTTCAGCAGGAAGATCCGAAGGTATCGGTACAGCAGCAAAAACCCGAGGTGACAGTACAACAGCAGAAACCTAAGGTGACCGTAACCGAGAGCAAGCCGGATGTTCAGGTAAGCAAGTCGGGTCAGCCTCAGGTTATAGTAGAGGAACAGAAGCAAGCACAGGTTAATGTGCAACGCCAGGGTGAACCTCAAGTGAATGTCGTCACGGGGCAGTTGGAGGGGCAACAACAGGGGCGCCAAGCGGCTCAAATTGACGCAGCTAAAGCAGAGGACTTGATGGGCCACAAGGTCGTCGGAAGAAATGGTGAACAGCTAGGTATCGTGAAGAAAACTCATTTATCTCAAGATGGAAATACCGTTGACTATCTGATCGTTCAGGGAAGCGAGAACAAGATGCATCCGGTTCCGGCTGAGTTGGTGCAGGTAGATGAGGCTAAACGGGAGATAACCACCCAGATCGACCAACAGACCTTTGACAGCTCTCCGAGTTTCAGCGAAATTGAACAGCCGCAACTTGGCCAGCAGCAATGGTCCCAGGAGATTGAGAGCCACTACGGCATTTCTCCTGCCTGGCAGGAGGGACAGGATAAACCTTCCCAGCGTATGGAAATGGAGCAGCAGCCAGGCTCTCAGCAGCAGATGGATCCCAAAAAGCAGAAAACTCAGCAATAGAAGTTTCCCACACTTGTAAAGGAGAAACATTATGAAAAGGATATCAATACGTTCGGTTTTGGCAGCTTGTTTCCTGGCCTTATGTTTAAGTTTCCCGGCGGTGGCTGCCCAGCCGGTCGAAGAGCTCAAAGGCAAACAGGTTCGAGACGAGCAGGGTGAAAAACTCGGCACCGTAGAGGAGGTTATTATCGGCCCGGATGGACAAATCGAAACTTTAGTTGTTGAAAAGGGCGGTTTTCTGGGCTTCGGGGCTGAAGAAAACAGAATACCGTGGAATGCTGTAAAGACAGGGGCTGATGCAAATGAACTCGTCTACATGCCTGGCGCCGAAACGGAGCAGGCGCAGACCTCGGTGCAGCAGGGTGAGACCGGCGAACAGGTAGCAGGTCAGCAACAGGGGCTCCAGCCGGGAGCGGCTAAAATCGACGCAGCCCAGGCAGAGGGTCTGCTAGGCCGCAATCTCGTCGACAGAGAAGGCGAAAAGCTCGGTACAGTGAAGGACGCTCACCTCTCTCAAGATGGAAATTCCGTCGAATATCTGATTGTGAAGGGAGAAGAGAACAAGATGCATCCGGTTCCGGTTGAGCTGGTGGAGGTAGATGATGCCAGACAGGAAGTAACCACCCGGATCGACCGACAGACCTTTGACAGCTCTCCGAGTTTCAGTGAGAATGAACAGCCGCAATTAGGCCAGCAGCAATGGTCCCAGGAGATTACTAGCCACTACGGCATTTCTCCTGCCTGGCAGGAGGGACAGGATGCGCCTTCACAGCGTATGGAAATGGAACAGCAGCCTGGTACTCAGGGAATGGAACAACAGCAGATGGAAACCCCGGAACAGAAACCTCAGCAATAGAAGTTTTCGCTGAAGTTATCGTTGCATGATAGAGCGAGAGCTTTCTCTGGTTCTGCGGTCGTACGAAATACACCGGACAGCGTGGTCGTCTAAAGAGGCCATCCTGTCCGGTTGTCCCCGCCTAATCCTGTTTCTTAACCCAAGTTTGTGATGTAAAACGACAAAGAACTACAATAACATGATGTTACGTGCTTTGCGCTTGCCTTTATGGCACTACTTCTTTTGTTTTGTTTCATATTGTCGTCTTTATGGTTTGGCCGGGATGACTCTTTATCCCCAAAGCCGAATATACTTCCTG
>Ga0209643_1000412_pt1 | contig 83046 bp, 69 predicted proteins | sample AutmiccBRH37_all_FD_187383 | JGI IMG/M metagenome (GOLD analysis project Ga0209643, IMG submission 187383) | Deep subsurface microbial communities from Mt. Terri, Switzerland - Autotrophic microbial communities BRH/37_all (SPAdes) (version 2) | ecosystem: Environmental > Aquatic > Deep... | reverse complement strand
AGATGATGACGAAACATTAAGAAGACTGAGTGGGCTGAAATAATAATGCCGATATTTGCCGTAAAGATAACGTATTTTTACGGCAAATATCAAAAAGTCGGCATTTAAAAAATATCGGCATAAGGGATATAATGCTGATATCGGCATAATATACCAACGCGATCTATATATATATCCTATTTCCTCTTTGGTGAACTCTTCTCTAGATAGATTTGTAGCTAGAACTTCGACTACATTACCTGGAAGTATTATCTTTACAAACCTCAGATTCATAGACCCTTTTTCCCTGAGCCTATCGGCAAGAGGTGTTTTTCTATATGGGTTTATTCGTGCAGGAGTAAACTTAATCTCGACATCCTCATCATCCGATTTCATATCATCTTGCTCTTTGCGAAAGTCCTTAGAGCTTAACCTAACAACAAATTTTTGGTTTTTTTCCATGATATCCATAAACAGAAAACTAGAAGGATATCCCCTATCGAACACAACAATAAAAGGTTGATCACCAATAATTTCCGGAACTTTTTCAATATGCTTCTTAGCTTCAGCACGCTCACTATATGTAATTTGACTAACCGTACAATCTAACACCATTTTATTCAACACATCAAACATGCAGGATAATCCTGCTTGAGATTTTTGACCGCTTTGATTTTCTTGTACTCCATAGGTGAGTTGATTTAAAGGCGTATTAGGAAGATTTATTTTAGAACCATCAATAGCAAAAAGAAAATACCCTTTCAACTTTAGCAAGTTATCTTTTTCATCCTCATAAAAGTTTTTTAATCGAAGATTGTTTAGATAAAGAAAAGCACTTGGATTTAGTTTTAACCGTTGTTTTAGATATCCTGCATTTGAGATTACATCATTTTTATTGGGATTAAGTTGTCTAAAGAATTTCCTAAGTTCCATTGATAGAGTTAACCCCTTTCTATTGAGTATAGATAATACCAAAGGGCCAAGAGATAATTTCCTTTGGCGTGTAAAGAAATTTTGATTGAAAAGCCTACAAATAGACAAAAATAAAGGATTATTTATACTATTTTGTTCTAGATCAAAACGTTTGAGTGAACTTCTCACTACGCTACTCATTTTCATTATACACCAATCGTGGCTTATTTTTAGAGTACGCGGCTTTTAAATATGGTATTTGTTCTTCTGTGACTGGACCTAAATTAGCTTTAACAGTTTGTCTAACCTTCCCATCTACTCTTTTGTTTTCAACTAAGCTAGCATAATAATGCTTTTTCCCACCGTACATTTTAGTAAGGATTTTTATGAACACACTAATCACCTCTCACTACAATTATACTATAAAATTGTGTTTTTGTATATATTTACGCAAAAATAATCTCACTACATAAATAAGAAAAAACAAACCGCTAATTGCTTAGCGGTTTGTTTTTTCTTAAGTTAATGACATTGGGCCGGAGCCCGTTTTTTCTATTTTCCGATAAATAATTGGGTATACATTTTCCCGTAAGGACCACCATTAACAATTCCAATACCGATATTGGTATAGCTGGTGCTTAGAATGTTTTTGCGGTGACCATCACTATTCATTAAGTTAGTGTGCGCTGTGGTAACTGAGGAAGCACCTGCTAAGTTTTCCCCAGCTGCTTTATAAGACACACCGTTATTTTTCATCATATCAAAGGGACTGCCATAGGTCGGTGAAGTATGACTGAAATAGTTGTTATCAATCATATCCTTACTCTTCATACGAGCAAGCTTAACCAGCTGCATGTCCACCTTTAGAGGTGCTAGCCCTTGGGATGTTCTTTCTTTGTTTACTAAATTAATCATTTGCTGCTCATCAGCTGTTAAACCAGCAGTTGGTGCAGGTGCAGGTGCAGGTGCAGGTGCTGGAGCTGGAGTAGGAGCAGGTGTTGGTTCCGGCGTTGGAACTGGAGCTGGTTGAGGCTTTGGCGCTGGTTGGGGTTGAGTTACTGGTTTAGGGCTATAGTAGTTATTCCAGTAGTTAGTAGTAGGTGTGTACTTATAGTAATTGTAGTAATAAGTCGGCTGAGAATAGCTTCTTTGTGGTGTATAGTAGTTGTAGCTTGGGTAACTGTAAGCGAAGGCCATAGTGGAAAATAAAAACGAAAAGATTACTACTAATAAAAGTGACAGTTTGATTTTTGCAAAGGTTTTTGTCATGATAATCCTCCATTCATAATGTATTAGTTATTGTGGTAAAGTCTACCGGCTTAGGCTAATTGTTTTTGCTAGGCTGAGGGTTTTTCTTAGCCTCAACCTTAACCTTAACCTAGCATTTATAATAACATACAACAACTTTATATAAGTAAGGTAAGTTGTGGGTTGTTTGCATAGTTTTGGAAGCATTATGATAATATTGTTTTATATGAAACATCTGGCAGGAATTTATAGATTAAAAGAGAAATTACTAAATAAAATATATTTTAATTCCACATATCTATCAAGGTTAAGAAAGGAAGGAAAATTTTATGCCTAATAAGGAAATGTTATTGATTCCCGGTCCTACCCCCGTAATTGATGAAATTTATGAAGCTTTATCTGGTGAAACTAGGGCTCATACTGACCCCCGTTTTGTGGAGAGCTTTAAGAATGGTCTTAAGATGACGAAAGAGATGTTTAATACCGATGGTGAGGTTTTTGTTTTTGCAGGCTCTGGTACTTTAGCCATGGAAATGGCTATTGTCAACACAGTAGCTCCTGGTGAAAAGATACTGGTAGTTAGTCATGGTTATTTTGGCGATCGTTTTATCCAGCTAGCCCAAGCTTTTGGAATTGAAGTAGAAGCTTTGCAAGCCGAGTGGGGTAAGCATATTGATCCAGCTGTAGTAGAAGCCAAGCTTAATGAAGGGAACTATAAAGCTGTAACTGTTACACATGTTGATACCTCAACTGGTGTAGCAGCTGATTTAGAGGCTTTGGTGCCTGTTGTTAAAAAAGCCGGGGCGCTATTTATCCTAGATGGTGTATGTGCGACCGCTGCTGTAGAAGAAGATATGAGTAAAGAATACGGACAAGAAGATTATAAGATAGATGTAGTCCTTACCGGATCGCAAAAAGCTATCGGTGTACCACCAGGCTTAGGCATAGTAGCTTTTGGTCCTAAAGCTCTGGAAGCCAGAGAAAGCCTTGTAAAAATACCTGCCTACTATTGTGACATCAAAAATTGGCTGCCTATTATGCAAAACCCCAGTAAATATTACGCAACACCTCCAGTTAACATGCTCTATGGGTATGAAAAAGGCATGGAGATTGTAATGGCCGAAGGTTTAGACAACAGGTATAAGCGACATGCTGCTTTAGGTAAGGCTGTTCGAGCTGCTTTAGGGGTTTATGGCATGAAGGCTTTAGCCTCTGAGGATGTTGCTGCACCTACTTTAAGCTGTATTATTTATCCAGAAGGAGTAGACGATGCACAATTTCGTAAATCCCTGGCAGATAAAGGAATGGTAGTAGCAGGGGCTCTAGCCTCTCTAGCTGGTAAAGCCTTCCGTATCGGTCACATGGGAAATACAACAGATGAGATGTTTGTTAAAGCGGTTACTTTAATAGGTGAAGCATTAAAAGAAATGGGTTTAAAAGCTGATATAGATGCAGCAGTTTCAGAATTTAAAAAGGTTTTCCAAGGCTAGTAGGGCCTCCTTTTGTGTCAGCCCTGACTATTTTTCTTATCCTTTGGAAATAATATGGTAGGCCTAAGGCAGTGCTCTTGCGCTGCCTTTTTATGTAGGGGACCAATTTTAACCACGGGTCCCTACGGGACACACGGATAAACACAGATTATAGACCATTTCCATATTTTTTTCTGGTCACCGGGCACTGACCAACCGGGCACGAAACCCCAAAAAATGCCCCAAATAACAAGTCAGTATTCACTAATTCTTGGAGGTTCTTTGATGAAGCAGCTGTACTTTCTAGGTATAATTAGCCTAGTAACATTTTTGTATAGTGCAATAAACTATTATATTGGCATAAGGGGATGGCAGGCCTTTGGCAGTTTAATGGCCCCTTATAAGCGGGTTTACTGGATTATCTATTGGTTTATAGTTTTTGCATTTATCTTAGCTAGGCTGGGGGAAAGATTTTTTAACGGATTTGGTTCAAAATTTCTAGCTTTAATAGGTGGCTACTGGCTAGCGGCCATGTACTATCTTCTTATTATTGTAATTCTTATTGATATTGTTCGGCTTCTTAATAAATGGTTTAAGATTTTGCCAAGTGAATTGATAGGCAGTACCTCCCTTAATATGTACACTGGATTGGCTGTCGTTCTTCTTATTTCAGCGGTTCTAATTTTTGGAACCTGGAATGCTCGTGACCCCCAAATTACCCGTTATCACATAACTATTCCTAAACTTACCCCTAATGTGAACAAACTTCATGTTGTTATGGTGTCTGATATCCATCTCGGCAATATAATTGATAATAGACGTTTAGAGAATATGGTAGAGAAGATAAATAAGATCAATCCTGATATAGTTTTCTTTGCAGGAGATATTGTTGATGAGAATATAAATACCTTTTTAGAGCAGGAAATGACCGTAACACTAAAAGGGTTAAAACCTAGACTAGGAAGCTTTGCTGCTATGGGTAACCATGAGTATATCGGCGGTCATTCGGAGGATATAATACATCATTTAGAAGACTCAGGCATAAGAGTCTTGAGGGATAACTATGAAAAAGTAGCAGACAGTTTTTACATAGTTGGCAGAGATGAACTAATGGCAAATAATTTCGGTCGCAATGGCCGCAAATCCTTGGAAATGTTACTAAAGGATATTGATATGTCACTGCCAATAATACTACTAGACCATCAGCCCCAGAACCTAGAAGAACCCCAAAAGGCGGGCATAGATCTGCAGTTTTCCGGTCATACTCATCGGGGGCAGTTCTTCCCCAATAACTATATTACAGGCAGAATATTTGAGGTGGATTGGGGCTATTTAGAAAAGGGTCCATTTAAGGTCATCGTTTCCTCAGGTTATGGTACCTGGGGACCTCCCATCCGTTTAGGCAGCAGGTCAGAATTGGTAGAGGTGTTTATTACCTTTAGTGAATAATAAACCTATTATTTAACCACGGGCCCCTCCGGGGCACACGGATGTACACGGTTAAGGAAAATTATAATTAATGGTAAGGCTAAAATTTAAGTGCATTTTTAAGATCTTTCTTAACCTTTACCTTAACCTAGCGAAATGAAATGTAGCGAAACCTTAGCCTAACAAATAACCTAGGGAGGTTCTTCTATGCATCAGCAATTTACCTGGGAAACCAAGGATGGATTAAAACTCTTTGCTCAAGTATGGGAACCGGAAGGAGAGGTCAAAGCTGTGATCTCTTTAGTCCATGGATTAGGTGAACACAGTGGTCGTTATAAGTTATTAGCCCAAAAATTTAATGAAAAGGGCTTTGTTCTTTTGGCTTTTGACCAAAGGGGATCAGGGCAATCAGAAGGGAGAAGGGGTCATGCCCCTTCCTATACTGTGCTATTGGATGATGTAGAACAGCTATTAGATGAGGCAAAAAAAAGATATCCGGGTAAGGCAAGATTTATTTACGGTCATAGTCTTGGTGGAAATTTGGCTCTAAATTATTGTTTGCGCCGTAACCCCCCGCTAGAGGGTATGATTGTTACTAGCCCGTGGCTTAAGTTAGCAGTTGAGCCGCCGCTGATCCAGATAATCTTAGGGGAGATTATGGATAAAATTTGGCCGTCCTTTTCCCAGGAAAATGGAATAAGCGCCAACAGCCTTTCCCACGATCCCAAAATTGTTAGGGCATATATGGAAGATCCCTTGGTTCACAACAGAATTTCGGTACGCTTATTTTCTGAATGTTATAGGGCGGGACATTGGGCATTAGAGCATAGCAAAGAGTTAAATATCCCTCTGCTTTTAATGCATGGAACAGCTGATGGAGTAACTTCCCCCAAGGCCAGTCAAGAGTTTTTTGAAAATACCGATGAAGGGTGTACATTTAAGCTTTGGAACGGTCAGTTCCACGAGCTTCATAATGAACTAATTAAAGATCAGGTCAGTAATTTCACATTAAACTGGCTGGAGAGATTTATTAATCGATAATTGTATTGGTAGACAATATCTATTTTTAACCGTGTTTATCAGTGTGCCCCGAAGGGGCCCGTGGTTAAATAATATAAGGTATTTAAATAAACAATTGCATATCAGAATTAAGGGCATCTTCCAGATAAGTTTTAGCAGTAACTATTTCTAATTCAGGTACCATTTCCTCTTGTTTAAATCCCATGATCTCCATGGAAAGCTTGCAACCGTAAAATTTAACACCTTTTTTTTGTGCCCCTTTGAGAAAGGCTTCTAGGGGAGGAGTATTATCATCCTCCATCATCTCTATAAGCATTGATTTTCCTATGCCGCTAAAGTTCATTTTAGATAGCGGTAGCTCTTTAGGGCCTTTGGGCGTCATCATCCCGAACATTTTCTCGTACGTTGATTTATCCTCAAGAGTCATTTTATCGGGGTCTCTGACCAGCATAAGCCCCCAAAAGGCAAAAAACATAGTAACATCTACCTCCATCTCTCGGGCCGTATTGGCCAAGATGAGGGCAGCGAATGCTTTGTCATAATCTCCGCTAAACATGAGGAGATTCATTTTTTTTGCCAAAATATAATCCCCCTTGCTTTTTAGGTTCTAATATATTTTGGCAAAAAACTACTCTTTATATCCGCAAAAAGGAAATAAAGTTAGGGGACTATGGACTATCGGCTATGGACCAGCGTCCAATATTTTGTGCTAAGCTTATTTCTGATGTATCCTGGTATTTTTTTAGAAAGATTTTTTTATTATCAGCTACATCAGCTAATATTTGAGCTAATTTATCAACTTCAGAATAGGTGTTATAAAGGCCAAAGCTAATTCTGACCATTCCCGGGTGAGGTAAATGGGGGTTGGCCATGTGCTTTTCTATATCTTTATTACTTACATTAAGGAGCCTTTGGACATATGGCTGAGCACAGAAACAACCATTACGAACAGCGATACCTGCTTCTAGTGATAAAATATTTGCCAAGGTTCTATGGTCCACCCCTTTAATATTAAAAGTAATTATTCCAACACGGTCTTTTGAATCTTGGCAGTTTCCATATATTTCTATGTCTTTAATTTTCTTTAGCTTACGCAAAGCATATTCAGTTAAGTTTTGCTCATACCTTTCTATGTTATCCATACCAATATTCTTTAGAATTTTAATTGCCTGCACAAGTGCTAAGACACCAATAACGTTGGGAGTTCCGGCTTCATCTTTTTCAGATCCATCAGCCCAACTGATAAAATCATGGGTAACCATTTTGATTGTACCCCCACCCGAATAATCAGGTACACCTTTAGCAAAAGTATCCTTGGGACCAATGAGTACTCCTGCTCCAAAAGGTGCGTACATTTTGTGAGCAGAAAAAACCAAGAAATCCAAGTGCTCCGGGTCAAGACTATTTTTTATCTCTACCGGGGCATGGGGTACAAGCTGAGCACCGTCAACCAGAATTTTAGCTCCATACTCATGGGCAAGAGCCGCAATTGTTGCGATAGGGTTAGTATAGCCAGTAACATTAGATGCTCCTGTTACTGTAACAAGTTTAACTTTGCCCCTATACTTTACAAGCTTATGCTCTAAGTCATCCAAGGAAAGCCGACCTTTGTTATCAACTTGCACATAATCAATTTTGTATTTAGTGCGCCAAGGCAGGTCATTAGAATGATGCTCCATAAAAGTAGATAAAATAACTCCATCTCCGTAGTCTTCTAGAAGGCGATAAGAGAGCTTATTAATACCCTCAGTTGCATTTTTTACATATATTACGTTTTTTTCATTGCTATTGGCTCCGACAAATTCAGCTATGATGGACCGGGAATAATCATAAAAATCTGAAGAAAGTTTGGATTTATAGCCGGTTCCTCGATGTATAGAAGAATACCAAGGAGAAAAATTATTAATTTCCTCTAGCACCGAGACAAAAGGTGGAGTAGATGCAGCATTATCAAGGTTAATAGATGTTACTTCCCGCCCATCCCCTAGAGGCACCTTTGTATCAACACCTACCACCAATTTTCTAAAATTGGGTCTAAAAATTGTTAAATTCATAAACCACTTTCACCACCAGTAACTTTTTATTGTATTTACTTCTTATGCAATTGTTAAAAAAATGTGAAAAAAAATTACAAAAAAATTACCGGAACCATGGATAAGGTTCCGGCCTAAATATGTGCACAAGAATATTGCATACAAAGTATTTAAAAAAATTAAAGATCTTGGGTGTTTTTTTCTAATTGTTTAATAAGCCTAGCACAGCAGTTACGTAAGTGGGTTTGCATTAACTGCTTTATTTTTTTTACATCCCCTTTATAGAGTTGTTCAATTAAAACCCTGTGTTCTTCAAATTCATCTAAGATATAAGAAGAATCGTCCCAAGCTTTAATCATTGTTTGATATCGCTGGATTTTTTCAATATAGCTTATTATTAGCTTTCTTAAGGTTTCATTTTCACTATATTCTAGTAATTTATCGTGAATCAATTTATTGCTGGCTAAAAATGTTTCTAAATCTCCCCGGCTAACTTTATCCTTGGATTTTATAAAAAAATCCTGCAGTTGGTCAATTTCGTCTTTGCTTATATGTTTTATGGCCAAGCACACAGCCTCTGGCTCCAATAACTCTCTAATATGGAAAATATCCCGCACTTCCTTAACAGTTAAGGACGTAACAAAAGTCCCTTTATAAGGCACCATTTCAATGTATTGATCATGCTCTAAGAGAACAAGTGCCTCACGGAGAGGGGTTCTGCTTAAACCTAGGTCTTTGGCTAGCTGTTCTTCAATCAGGGCTTGGCCAGGCTTAAAAGGCCCCGACATGATAGCATTTTTAATAATATCATAGGCTTGTTCTCTTAAAGTAGAAGCCTTTCGGTTAATTTTACCAATGTTCACTATGACACCTTCTTTTAGCAGGATAGTTATATTCTACAGTAACTTTGAAATTTGGCAAATATTAATAACAAAAAAAGAAGATAATTTCACATAGAATCAAGAAAGCAGGAGGAATTAGTAATAATTTTGTCTAAAAATATTATATAATGATATTAATGGTTTTTTGATTAGGAGGGGAAATCTTCGAAAATATTAATAGTTCTACTAAACAACTTGAAATAATAGATAGTGAGGAACATTTCTACAGTCTTTTTGAGAATAATCATATTGTTATGCTGATAATTGAGCCGGAGACAGGAAACATTATCGAGGCTAATTCTAAGGCTTGTAATTTCTATGGTTATTCTAAGACAGAGATGCGGTCAAAAAAGATAACTGATTTTAATACCTTGACTAAGAAACAAGTTTTTCAAGAGATGGAAAAGGCCCACTCTGAGCAAAGGAATTTTTTTATTTTTCAGCACTGTTTAGCAAACAGTGAATTTCGTGATGTCGAGGTCTATAGTGGTCCCATTAGGATTAATAATAAAAATCTACTCTATTCAATTATAATTGATATTACACAGCGGAAAAAAGCAGAAGCTAAAGCTTTAGAGTATTCTAAACTCCTAGAAGGGGTTTTGCAGGGTGTAGCTGATATTATTGGGGTCTATAAACCCGATCATTCTATTGTTTTTTATAATCAGGCTGGATATGATTTTTTTAATGCGACCAAAGAAGATATTAAGGGCAAAAAATGCTTTCAAATGCTAGGCAGGGTTATGCCATGCCAACTCTGTGGAGTAGAAAAGAGCAGGAGTAGTAAAAAATTGGAGCATTTTGAAAAGTACATGCCTGAAATTGATAGGTTTATGGACTGTCATTACAGCCCGATCCTCGATGAAAATGGGGAGGTAATATTAGTAATAGAACAATTAAGGGATATTACTGAACAAAAAAAGAATGTAGAAGCACTTAGCCGTAGTGAAGAACGCTATCGGAACTTATTTGACCTCTCTCCTGATGGAGTTGGTGTGCTACGAAAAGGACAGATTATTATTACCAATAATAAACTAGCGTCAATTTTGGGAGTTGAAGACCAAAAAGATTTACTGGGCAAGTCAATTTTTGATTTCATCCACGAGGATTATATACCTACTGCTCGGCAAAGGATGAAAAAGGTTATGGTCGAGAAGGGTACTACCAATTTAATGGAATTTAAATATATAAAAGCAAATGGGAAGGGTATAGATGTAGAGGTTGCTGCCTCTCCCCTAAGTTATCAGGGTAAACCTGCTATACAGTTCGTTGTTAGAGATATTACCGAGCGCAAGAAACAATTAGAGCGAGCTGCCTTAATCCAGCATCAACGTTTAGATACAAAGTTTCCTTTGCCGGATAAGGCGTTCTTAGAAATAGTTTATGAAGCCGCAGATACCATAAGTGGCGACCTCTTTCACTTCTATAAGATCAATGAAACTAAGGTGCTGGGTTTATTAGGAGATATAAACGGAAAGGGTGTTTCGGCTGCCCTTTCAGGCTCTGCGCTTAAGGTATTGTTTTATGAGATTGCCTCCACAATCTCCAATCCCTTGGAAATACTTAACTATTTAAACCAGGAGGTTCCAGAGTATCTTGGCGAGGAATACGTAGCGGCATCCTGCTTTAGCTTGGATTTTGAAAAAGGCGAGCTTGTAATTTCCGGGGCAGGTATTAACAGCTTTATGTATTACAAGAACAATTTTTATTGTGTTGAGGATACTGTTAAAGGACCTTCTTTAGGCATGTTAGAGATAAGTCTTTTTGAGGAAAAGAGGTTTAGTCTTAACCCGGGTGATAGGTTTTATTTTTATTCTGATGGATTAGAGAACTTTTTTACTACTCCACATATATTTAATGAATTCAAAGAATACAAAACAATTGCCCAACAAAAGGAATTTTTGGCTGATATTTTCTCGAAAAATCCCTCTTTGAAGGATGATGCCACCTGGCTGGCTATTGAAATAAAATAACTATAACTTGACTATCGGCTTCTAAGGAGTAAAATACATTAGTATAGACACTAAAGCAATATAAAGGAGGCCATTACTGATGTACATACCTACTCGAGAAGAGGCTTATAAGCTATTAAGGGAATATGTGAAAACAGATAACCTTGTTAAGCATGCTCTAGCCGTAGAAGGTGTAATGCTGCATTTTAGTGATATTTATAATGACGAGGATAAGGAAAAATGGGCGGTTATTGGTCTTGTGCATGATTTGGATTATGAGCAATATCCAGAAGAACATTGCACAAAGGTAAAGGATATTTTAACAAGCAGAAACTGGCCTGAAGAATATATCCGAGCTGTTGTTAGTCATGGCTGGCAGATATGCAGTGATATTGAACCCATAAGTGACTTGGAAAAGGTGCTATATACTATTGATGAATTGACAGGATTAATCAATGCAACTGCTATTATGAGACCTAGCAAAAGCGTTATGGATTTAACTGTAAAATCAGTAAAGAAGAAGTGGAAGCAGAAAGGCTTTGCAGCGGGTGTTAATAGAGAAATCATAGAAAAGGGAGCGGAAATACTGGGTTTAGAACTGGACTATATTACCCAGGAGACTATTAAGGGTATGCAAAAAGTAGCTTCAGATATCGGCTTACTAGGAGATGTTCAAGAGGCTGCTCCTCTAGAAGGATAAAAACACACCAAAAAGGTAGGAGGAGCGCCGCAATGCAGTGGAAGCGGAATTTGTGGTTTTTATCAATAGCTGTTTTTTTAGCAAATATCTCATTTACTCTAACATTTCCCTTTATGCCAAAGTTTTTAGAACAGTTAGGTGTAAAAGAAAACCTTTCCCTCTGGTCAGGGGCAATGGTTTCTTTTAACTTTTTAACTTATGCTATTATGGCACCTATCTGGGGTATTTTTGCCGATAAGCACGGCAAGAGAAATATGCTCATTCGATCCGGTTTAGGAATTGCCTTTTCTTATGTGCTGATGGGGTTAGTAGTAAATCATTGGCAGTTATTAGTGCTTAGAGGATTAAACGGATTACTGGCGGGCTTTATACCAGCTGCAATTATGTTAATTGCCTCTAATACTCCCGATTTTGAAATCGGTTATGCATTGGGAATCCTAAATACGTTTATAGCCCTAGGTTCAATAATGGGGCCCTTTTTGGGTGGTAGTTTGGTACATTACTTTGGTATTCAGCTGACCTTCTTTATTTCGGCAGGACTTTTATGTCTTGCTACGACTTTAGCTTTATATGGAACTAAGGAGAAAGTGTTTGCGGGAAGTCAGACTAAAATAATTATCTGGCAGGACATGAAGGTTATTTTAGGAAATCGGTTGTTAATGGTATATTTTTTTTGTATGGTGATGCTGCAGACTGCAATATTTACAATTCAGCCTATCTTACCTATTCGTATAGCTGAATTAACAACAGTAAATGTTGATTTTAAAACAGGGGCTATTTTCTCTGTTATTGGCATCTCCTTAGCGATAGGTTCGCCTTTAATTGCGAAGTTGAGAAGGGTTTCCTATCAGGTAATTTTGCTTTATGGTTTAATAATGTGTGCTGTTTTTAGTATAGCCCAGGGGCTAACCTATTCAGTTACTTACCTGGGAATAGAACGTTTTCTCTTCGGATTTGCCAACGCGGCAGTTAACGTGAGCGGTAATGTTTTAATTACCCAGTGTGCCAGTGAGGAGATGCGGGGCAGAGTTTTTGGAGCCCTAAATGGCCTTACTGCCCTGGGGGCAGTCTTTGGGCCTCTACTAGGGGGCTTTCTGGGGGAGCGTTTTGGAACAGCCAGCTCCTTCCACGGTAGTGCGGTTATGTTCGTGTTAGCTGGGTTTGCAGTCTGGAGTATTCGTAAAAGAACGGCAAAAATAAATATTACGAATAATGAGGGTGTATAAAAGAAGCCAGGAAGGAGTCTCGGCTTCTTTTATTATGGGTTGAGATATTGGGATGCATCCGATGCAAGTGGAGATTCCAGGATGCATCTGCTCAACAAGAGGCAAGAAACAAGAATCCAGAAGCAAGAGCTGATATTTATCCCCTGATTCATACTTCTTGCATCCTGCATCCTGCTTCTTGAATGGGATGCGTCTCAGAAATCTGCCATACATCTGATGCTATTTAAAGTAGTAAACTATCTGTCTTTACCAAAAATATTGCCAATTAGGCCGCCGCCAATATTAGTGATACTGCCGATACCTGATTGTTCTTCCCTTCTCCCTGAAAAACGGGAGGCAGCAGTAATTCGGTCAGCCAGACGGGAAAGGGGCAGACTTTGCAGATAAACTAGCCCCGGACCTTGCATTGAGGCTAAGAATAACCCTTCGCCGCCAAAAAGCATGTTCTTAAAGCCGCCCAACATTTGGATATCATAAGTCACTGTAGGAGCAAAGGCCACTAGGCAGCCGGTATCAACTCTCAGGGTCTCTCCAGGTTTGAGATGTTTTTCTATTATAGTTCCGCCGGCATGAACAAAAGCCAGACCGTCTCCAACAAGCTTTTGTAAGATAAAGCCTTCACCGCCGAAAAGACCGGCACCAATTTTCTTCGTAAAGGCGACCTCTACTTCAATCCCCATAGCCGCACATAAAAAGGAATCCTTCTGACATAAAAAGCTGCCTCCGAGCTCACTGAGATTTAAAGGGATTATTTTGCCAGGATAGGGAGCTCCAAAAGCAACATAGGCTTTTTCCCGTTCCTTATTGGTAAAAGAGGTTATGAAAAAACTCTCACCCGTAATTGCCCTTTTCAAGCCACCCATAATACCACCACTAGCAGAGGTTTCCATAACAATTCCCTGGCCCATATAGGTCATAGCACCAGCCTCCGCCCTTACCCCTTCACCGGGGTCAAGGTCTACTTCCACTAGCTGCATGTCATCACCGTATATTTTGTAATCAATGACATCTGCCATTTACTCTAAACTCCTCTCTAAAATAAAATTAGGAAAATGTATGTAAGATATCAATATTTATGACTATTATATATAATTATATTAAATTCCCATTTAATGTCTATTAAAAATTTAAAAAGCCCAAGCATTTTTAAGCCCAGGCCTTCTTTATCAATGCTTTAAACCATTAATATTGGTTACCTCTCTGACGAAAAGTCTGTCTGCCTCTTCTTTTTCAATAATATCTTTAATATCATTAAAACCCAATTCCTCTAGAATTTTTATGACATTCATATTATCAAAGGGGGTCATGATTAGGGAATCCTCTCCAAATTCGTTGGCTAAGTAGGTTGCTTTATCAACATTGATTAAAGTTCTAGGACCGCCCACACAGCCGCCCACACAGCCCATGCCTTCAATAAAATTGGCGCCAATATCTTTGCCTTGGGACAGATCCTCTAGGATAGCCTTACATTCCTTGACCCCATCAACCCGTTTAGATTTAAACCTTATCAGTCTTCGAGGTGCAATCCGATTAACAACTGTTTTAACAGAAAAACTAACTCCCCCGGTTCTAGCATATACTCTGCCGGCAAAAGAGGCTTGATCTTTCTCGTCTCCTGGCAAATCGGAAAGATTTATTGCTAGTGTTTTAAAGATGTCATCTAACTCCCGGAAGGTTACCACAAAATCAATGGCACCCTCTAGGCGGTGATCTTTAGCTTCCGCCTTTTTAGCTAAACAAGGTGAAATGAAAACAATTTTAGCTTCAGGATAAAGGGCTTTTAATACCCGGCCAGAAGCGATCATGGGCGAAACAGCTGGTGACATATGGGCGAAAAGTTGAGGATATTGTCTTTCAGTAAAATTGAGCCAGACTGGGCAGCAGCAGCTTGTTAAAAAAAAGTCATTCTTGCCTTTGACTAGGGCATCAAATTCGAAGGCTTCTTTAATCGTTAGGATGTCAGCAAATAAAGCTACCTCTATCATGTCCTTGAAACCCAAAAGCCTAAAGGCAGTTCTCAATTGACCTAAGGTTATATGATCACCAAATTGACCAGCAATAGAAGGGGCTACTGCAGCAAAAACGGTCGTATTTTTATCCTTTAAGAGGTTAATAAGCGGCATAAACTCAAGCTTTTCTGCAATTGCCCCGAAAGAGCATTTTGCTACACAATTGCCGCAGCTAAAGCACTGGTTGTCAATAATTTCTGGACCCTCTTTTCTCCTATAGATATGAGCTTCATATTTACAGGCATCATAGCATTGTGTCTCTTCGATCTCTTCGCTACAGTACTTGCAGATTCCCCCAATTTTGGTGACAACCGGGCCCCTTAGGTAACCAAACTCTTTTACCCGTTGTAGTTCATCGGAGAATCCTTGATCACCTCTGGGATTCAAGCCCATTAACAAACGCATATGGTTTCTTAAAAAGGATATTTCATCAGCTTTATAGCCGTATTTTGTTTGCATATTTCCTAAGATCCCATTTAAGTCGTTATTATTCAGATCTCCGTGCCACGCCTTTTCTACCAGCTCGCGAAAAATTTCCCCTCTCTTTTCTTCAAAATTATTAAATCTTTCCTCCATATAACCATCATTCCTTTCTCTATGCTCAAGGCAAAAAACTTATAAACGATTTCAATTCTCAACTCTCCATTCTCAATTCTCAATTATTCAAGATATAGCTATTATTAGCATAAGTAGCGGATTTAATAAGCATTTGTGTAGTGTATATTTCATTTGCAGGAGGATTAGAATGAACGGAGAATAATTAGACTAAAAATATAGAAAAGAAGGGGGAATGAGAATGAAAGCAAAAGCTACAGTAATCAGCGAAAACAGTGTATTTCATTTACCTGGTGCCATTGCTGAACACGGTTTAAGCATTTATCTGGAAACTGAGAATGGTAATTATCTATTTGACACCGGGCAGGGGAAGGCTATTATCAATAATGCCCGTGTTCTTAAAAAAGACCTGACCTCAATAAAGGGGGTTATCCTGAGCCATCATCATTATGACCATACTGGGGGGCTTTTGCCTGTTTTAGAAATTAAGGGGCAGGTGGATGTTTTCGCCCATGCCCAGCTATTCAAAGAGAGCTATAACTTAAAGGACAATAATTATAGATATTCCGGGCTTCCTTATAATCGGATATTTTTAGAAAGTAAAGGTGCAAGATTCTTGCTTAATACTGATTGGCTTGAGATTGAGCCCGGCATGTTCCTAAGCGGAGAAATCCCGAGGAAAACTGATTTTGAAGAGGGAGATAATAAATTGCATATCAAGGAGGGAGGTTCTTATATTCAGGATATAGTTCTTGATGACCAATCCTTGGTAATAACTACGGAAAAAGGCTTATTTATTGTGCTAGGCTGTGCCCATTCGGGGATAATAAATATATTGGATTATGCTGTAAGGAAAACCGGTTGTGCTAAGATTTGTGCTGTTATTGGCGGAACCCACTTAGGTCCGGTAAGCGAGATTCAGCGAGAAACCACCATTAAAATGCTAAAAGAGTTTGATATAGATAAAATAGGGGTTTCCCACTGTACAGGGCTAAAAGCAGCTGTGGAACTGGGCCAGCAATTTAAAGAAAAATTCTTTTTCTGCAATGTAGGTACGGTGGTAGCTAGCTGAGGCTAGCTAAGGTTAAGGTTAAGGTTAAGGCTAAGATTAAGAAAATTTAGGGTCCTTGTCAATACTATGAAAGCTACCGATATTGCTGTGTCAGATCCTTCGCTATCGCTCAGGATGACAGGAAGTGGCCCTAATTGTGAAAGAGGGTCCGAAACGGCCTCTGCTAGTGTCAGACGCAATATATTGGTCAAAAAGTACTGTCAAGAAGCAATATTTTTTCCAGTAGTACATCAGACCGAAAGTTTTTACTCCTCGGAATTGTCAGACCCAATGTCTACCCCGCAAGACCTTCCGGACACCGGGCCCTGGGCACTGAGTACTGAGCACGAAATTTAGGTATTGAGATTATAATTGAACATATTTTACCGATATCCTAAGGTGTATAAAAAAAATAAGCATTTATTATGCTTATTTTTTTGTATTAATTTTAAACTAATGATTGATACCTTCTACTTGGTCTACTGGTAATATAAAAGCAATGCCTCTACCCGGTACATTTAACTGTGCTTCTTTTGTGATTGCCTCAATAACATCTTCAGTACTTTCTTTTTTAATTAGCGTAAGTACGACTTCCTTCTCGGGTTCGATTACAAGGCCAAATAGCTTTGCTTGTTCATGAATGCCAGTTCCTCTACCATTCATGATTGTTCCACCTTGTGCTCCTGCTTTTTTTGAAGCCTCTACGACTAATTCAGAATCCCCTTTATTTACTATAGTTACAATTAAATCATACGTATTATTATTGCCCATTTTACTCCTCCCTGACTCAATGATTGTAGAACCTTGGGAATTACAGATATGGCATATACCAGCTATGCCCTTGATATCAAGAACAAAGGCTACCCCCTGCCCTGATTTGTCCAAGCAAGCTGCTTTAATTATAGTATTCAATATGTCATTTTTCAGTTTCTCAGTAATTAGAATGAAAATGATTTCTTTCTCTGGTTCAAAATTAAGGCCCCAGAACTTTTGGGCTGTACCATTCCCGATAAGTGTAGTTGCACCTTCTGCACCATTTTCTTTGCAGGCTTTTACTATTTTTTTTGCAGTACCTTTATTGACAATCACAACTAATAATTTATGATTTATTATTAAATGTTCGTGCATTCGCTCTCTCCTTTCTAGCATAAAGTAGGCCTAGAAATAACACAGACAAAATTGGGGAAAGGGCAACTAGTGCAACCATTCCAAAACCATCTAATAGAGGGTCTCTACCTTCAATAGCTGATGAAATTCCCACTACCATTGCCAAAATAAAAGTTGCTGTCATAGGTCCTGTAGCTACTCCTCCTGAATCAAAGGCCATAGCTACAAATGTGCTTTTTGAGTAACGGGTTAATAAAAAGGCACATAAATAACCTGGGATAATAAAATACCATAATGGTATCCCATATATAACTCTAGCCATTGCTAAAGAAACAGCGAAAGCTACACCAATTGATAACGTATAGAGCATAATTTGTTGAGGGATATAACCACCGGAAACCTTTTCTATCTCATAGTTTAAAACTCTTACCGCAGGCTCTGCAAATGTAACTACAAAACCCAAGACAAACCCTATAGGTATTAGTACCCAATTATAAGATAAACTTCCCAGAACTGCCCCCATTTTTTCACCTATAGGCATAAAGCCAACATATACACCTTGCAAAAAGAGGGCTAACCCTATAAAAGTTAAAAGAAATCCTTTTGATATATTAAGGAGCTTTTTGTTTGAAAGCTTAAGGAAAAATATTTGGAAAATAATAAACAAAAGCATTAGTGGACTAAGAGCGGAAGCAACCTCGAATAGAATATGGCTAAATCCTGTGAATACTTGTATATTTGTCAACCGTATATCACCCCTAAGATGAGGACAGCTAGAACAGGTCCAATCGAGGCCAGTGCCACTAATCCGAAACCATCAGTTGTTGATGTTTTACCTCTTATAGTAGATGCCACCCCTACCCCCAAAGCAAGAATAAAGGGAACAGTCATCGGACCAGTGGTAACCCCACCTGCATCTAAGGAGATAGGTAAAAATTTGCTTGGTGTAAATAAAGCTAACAGAAATATTAATCCATATCCCGCAAATAATAAATATATTATTGGTATATTTATTATTATTCTTAGCATTGCTAACCCTACAAATATAGCTACTCCCAGGGCAACGGAATATATAATAATATTTTTTGAGATTTCCCCGCCAGACACCAGGTCTACTTGAGTTGCTAGTACTCTTACATCTGGTTCAGCAACGGTTACAACAAGCCCTAATAAAAAGCCAAAGAAAATTACTATCCAGGCCTTCCCTGTTTTAGGTAAAGCGGACCCAATCATTTTACCTACTGGTAGCAATCCCATTTGCACACCAAGTAAAAAAAAGATTAGACCTAATGAAACAAAACATACACCTATTAGAAATTGAAGAAAATCCTCTAAAGGAAGCCAGATTATAGTAAATTGTAAAAGAATTACGAATGATGTAACTGGCATAACTGCATAAAAAACCTCTTGTACCGTTTCTTTTAAAGTTGCCATAAATCTCTCCTTTATAAAAATATTTATTTATTATAAGTTACCACCAATTATAACATTTGTTTTATTTTTGTGATATATCTGCTAAAAGGGGTAACGAAAGGAGCATAGGGACAATAATTATGTCTTGAAAAATTAGGATACCTAAGATATTATTGCCGTGTGGAGTTTTAACTTCGCTACTAATTTTTAGTAGACTGAATTACTTCTAGTGTTTCTTTAAAAAAATAACTTTTAATTACTATAATGATGTCAGTGAGGGCAAAATGCAATTATTAATAATGCTTCCCTATATGGGCATAGTTTTGATGATTTTAGGAGTTTCCATGGCATTGCCCATCTTTTGGGGCATATATTTTAATGAAAGTGAATGGGTGATGTTTTTATTATCCAGCATAATTACTTTTTCTGTGGGACTTATTATGAATAAAGCTACTACAAGATTCAAAGAGGATTTGCGTCAGAGGCAAGCATTAATTTTAGTGACCCTAACCTGGATTGTAGCCTCTGTATTTAGTACCATTCCTTATCTTCTGACAAAGACCTTTGATACCTTTACCGATGCATTTTTTGAATCAATGGCAGGCTTTACAACAACAGGCGCCAGTGTTATCCCAGATTTAGAGGTTCTTTCTTATACTGTTCTATTCTGGCGCAGTCTAACCCACTGGCTAGGAGGCATGGGGATTATCATCTTATTCATTGCCATCATGTCTACCTTGAAGATGGGTGGTACCCAATTATTTCGGGCAGAGATTCCGGGTAGTGTAGTGCAAAAGTTAAAACCTAGGATTAGTCAAACTGCTTTAATCTTGTGGTCCACATATGTCATTCTAACCTTTGTTTTAACGGCAATATTATGGGCCTTGGGGATGTCAATTTTTGATGCTATTAACCATGCCTTCGGGACTATGGCAACAGCAGGGTGTTCAACTAAAAATGCCAGTTTAGGCTATTATAATGACCCAGGAATTTATTGGGCTGTTACTATTTTTATGTTTTTGGCAGGTTCAAATTTTGCACTTTATTTTGTTGCATTAAAGGAAAAATCCTTACTCCATTTTTGGAAAAATGCCGAATTTCGCTTATATACAAAAATAGTTGTACTGTTTACTTTTATGATGACAACCAACCTATTATTTATTGAAAACAAATCGATAGCTGATGCATTAACCTTGTCTAGCTTTAAAGTCATATCTTCAATAACTACCACCGGTTTTACCATATATGATTATCAGGGGTGGACAGCTTTTCCCCAAACAATAATCATAGTCTTATTATTTGTGGGTGGCTGTAATGGCTCCACAAGTGGTTCTATCAAGGTTGGTCGATACCTTATTATGTTTAAACAGTGTATTGTTGAGCTTCAGCAAGCAGTTCATCCCAGAGCGATAATAAACTTAAAATTAGATGGCAAACAGATCAATGATCAGCTAATAATTAATGTCTTAACGTATTTCTTCTTATATATATTTTTGATCTCTATGGGAACATTATTTCTTACCTTTTTAGGTTTGGACTTGCTTAGTGCTTTTACTGCGGTTTTAGGAAGCATTAGTAATGGTGGCATAGGGCTAACTCAGCTGGCCTCGGGTCAATTTTTTACAGTATTTCCGACCTTAGGAAAGCATATTCTGGCCTTATTAATGCTTTTAGGACGACTGGAAATCTATACAGTTTTAATTTTATTCAGCCCCAGTTTCTGGAGAAAATAATTAAGGAATATTGGTAATTTGAATTACCAAGTGGTTCCATTGAAAATGAAATACCAATAGGATATAAAAGAATAGTAGTTACTGAAACCATATTTTTTAACCACGAGGTGGCACATGATATTAATGATAGACAATTACGATTCCTTTACCTATAACCTAGTTCAATATTTAGAATGTTTACAAGAAGAGGTTTTAGTATATCGTAATAATAAGATATCTTTAAAAGAAATTGAAGAATTAAATCCCGCTGTTATTGTTCTTTCTCCTGGTCCCTGTACCCCTAATGAAGCAGGAGTAAGTAAAAGTATAGTTGAATATTTTAAAGGCAAGATACCCATACTTGGTATATGCTTGGGTCATCAAACAATTGGACAAGTCTTAGGAGCCCATATTAATAAAGCTTTAGAGCCTGTTCATGGTAAAGTACATGCTATCACCCATCATAATAGGGGTGTATTTGAGGGTTTGAAAAACCCTTTAAATGTTACTAGATATCATTCGCTAGTAATTGATAAGAGTACCTTACCAGATTGCTTGGAGATTACAGCGGAAACCTCTCAAGGGGAGATTATGGGAATAAGACATAAGGAATTTCTATTGGAGGGAGTACAGTTTCATCCAGAGGCTATTTTAACTGAAATGGGCTTAGAGCTCTTAGAAAATTTTTTGAAAAAAGCAAAAAAGTTTAAAACAGTAGGTGTAGAATGCTAATACAAGAAATAAAAACATCCCTTAATAGCTTTGAAATATACTGCCTTTATAAGGATGAACCCTATAGCTTTTTTTTAGATAGCGGCATGGATCATCAGGGCTTGGGGAACTACTCTTTTATCGGAGCTAATCCTTTTTTGATTTTTAAGAGCAAGGCTGATTTAATTAATATTGGGGAAAATGGAATTAACTCAACATTTAAGGGTAACCCCTTTACTAAATTGAAGGAGCTATTCGACAAGTACCAACGGGATTACCCTTCGGAGCTACCCTTTTTGGGTGGAGCTGTTGGGTATTTAGCTTATGACCTATGTCATCATATCGAAGATTTACCAATTACTGCTGTAGATGATGTGGGTATTCCCGATTGTTACTTTGGTTTTTATGACGGGATAATTATAATTGACCACGTTCATAATAAGGTTTTTGCTGCTGCATTAGGTATAACCAGTGCTGCGGAAGAAAAAGTAGCTGCTATTAATAAGAGCTTAACCGAAGGAGAGAAGCAATGCCCAGTTAGCTCTTCAAAAGGGAAAAAAGGCCCGGCAGTTTTTGCCGGGAATTTTACTAAAAAAGATTATTTGAAAGCAGTCAATAAAATCAAGGAGTATATTAAGGCTGGCGATATTTACCAGGCTAATCTTACCCAGCGTTTTGAATGTCAACTGGAGGAAACGCCTTTAGAACTCTATGGAAAATTGAGGCAAATTAATCCTGCTCCTTTTGCCAGTTTTATAGATTTTGGAGATGGGCATATTGTGAGCAGTTCCCCAGAACGGTATATTAGAATAACCGGAAAAAATATTGAAACCAGACCCATTAAAGGGACAAGACCTAGAGGCAAGACTTTAGAAGAAGACCAGAAAAATCGAGATGAGTTACTAGCAAGCGAAAAGGATAAGGCAGAGCTTTTAATGATTGTTGACTTAGAACGCAATGATTTAGGTAGGATTTGTAAGACCGGAACAGTAAAGGTTCCACAGCTTTTCCATCTTGAAAAATACCCCACAGTCTATCATTTAGTATCTACAGTAGTTGGTGAACTGAAGGATGAATGTGATGTGGTTGATTGTATTCTAGCGTCCTTTCCTGGCGGATCAATAACAGGTGCTCCAAAAATCCGGGCAATGGAAATAATTGATGAGCTAGAACCTACCCAAAGAAATATATATACTGGCTCTATTGGCTATATTGGTTTTAATGGCGATACCGATTTAAATATAGTGATTAGAACCATTGTTTGTAAAGATCAGAAAGCCTATTTTCAAGCAGGTGGTGGGATTGTCTGGGATTCCGATGCGGAAGAGGAATACCAGGAAAGCCTGGATAAGGCTAGGGCTATGATGAAGGCCCTAGGTAGTCCCTAAAGGGACTAAGGTTGAGGTTGAGGCTAAGGTTGAGATTGAGATTGAGATTGAGATTGAGATTAAGATTAAGATTAAGATTTCGCTTCGCTAGATTAAGGTATTTGGTAGCCTTTTGGGTTTCGAAAAAAATAATAGCATTGTTGGGGACATTCCTCTGACAGCAAAGCAATACTCATTAGAGGGGTGTGTCCCCTTTCCACAATAGAAACAAAACGGTGAGGTCGTTTTTTGAAAGGTGAAGATTATGTATATCCACTTTAACGGTAAATTAGTAAATAAATCAGATACACATATTTTGCCCGGCAGTGAAGGGTTTTTGTATGGGTATGGTTTATTTGAAACAATTAAACTCTACCAAGGGGAGATTATTTTCTTTGCTGAGCATTTTGCAAGAATGGAGGACGGCTGTAAAAAATTAGGTTTACAATTAGATAAAGGACCTGATGAGATACTTAATTATTGCTATGAACTAACTCAGGCAAATCAGCTTACAAATGGGGGAATACGAGTTACCTTTGCAAAAAATAATCAGGAAACCTATCTAGTGATAACTACCAGAGCCAGCACCTATAGGGAGGAAGTATATCAGAAGGGCTTTAAAATTTTATTTGCTAAGGCAAAAAGAAACCCCGAAGCATTATTAGTGGGAGTAAAGACAAATAATTATTTAGAAAACCTACTAACATTGAATGAAGCTAAACAAATGGGGTATGATGAGGCGGTTTTTTTAAATGTTTTTAATAAGGTTAGTGAGGGAGCAATTTCAAATTTGTTTTTTGTGAAAGATGGGGAAATTTTGACCCCCGCCCAAGAATGTGGTCTCTTGCCCGGTATTATAAGGAGCAAGGTCTTGGATATAGCAGATAAGCGTGGGATACCTCTAGAAACAGGGGAATTTACAAAAGAAGAATTATTGAATGCAGATGAAATATTTCTCACAAATTCCCTTTTAGATATTATGCCAGTTTCCAGCATAGAAACCAAGGCTTTGGATCTAAAGAGTAATCACGTAACCCAAAACCTGCAAACTGAATTGCAAAATTTGTATCGTAGGGAACGGTCTTGACCGTTCCTTACGTTTTTGGGATTTGTAGGACGGTCAAGACCGTTCCCTACAATTCAATGGAAAACGTAAATAAAAGGTTGTCCCATTTTCATTACTTATAAAGTTTAGCTTGGCATTGTGTCTTTCTGCGATGCTGTAACACATTGGTAATCCAAGACCAGTTCCATTTGCCTTAGTTGAAAAGAAAGGCATGCCAATTTGATCTTGGACATCTACAGGTATTCCTTGGCCTTGATCAGAGACACTAAGAACCAGCCAATCACTATCAGCTTTAGTTGTAATAGTAATAATTCCTTTTGTGCCTGTTGCCTCCAGGGCATTCCTGGCTAAGTTTAATAATAGCTGAATAATTTCGCTTTCATTAAGCAAAACCTGGGGGATATTATTTAGTTCAACGGCAATAGTTTTATCCTCTTTTACAGCCTGAATTTGCATCAGGGGAAGTATTTTTTTTATTATCTGGTTGAGGTTACCCGTTGTAAACTCAGTAGCCTTATCCCTAGATAAAGCAAGGTAGTCTGTGATTATTTGATTGGCTCTGTCCAGTTCATTGATCATTAAAGTAAATTGAGGAGAATATTGGGATATTTCCTCTTTGGCACTCAATAATTGGAGAAAGCCCCTCACTGTCTGCAGCGGGTTCCTTATTTCATGGGCAATACCGGCAGCCATTTGACCCACTAGCTTAAGGCGCTCCATATTAATTATTTCCTTCTTATACGTGACGGAATCGGTAACATCAATGGCGACACCCAACAAACAGGGTCTCCCGTTAATTTCTATTATTTCCGAAGAAAGTAAAGCCTCCCGGCACTCTTTTGATTTTGTTTTGTATGCCATTGTGACCTCTCTAAGAGGAATGTTTTTAACAAACTGAATTTCGCTATCACCAGGGATGGAGGAACATACTAAGTCAAGCTCCTCTTTAGTTTTGCCTACTACTTCATTTATTGAATAACCTGTATATTTAGTAAAAGCATCATTAACAGTAATATATCTGCCGGTATCAAGGGAAACAATAGTCATAATAGCCGGGTTTTTTCTAAATGCCGCGGCAAAACGCTCTTCCGCTTTAACAAGTTCAATTTGAGTATACCTAAAGGCAGAAATATCTCTAAAAAAAACAATGCAATAGTCATTGATACGATCAATTGTTGCTCCAAAGTATCTCCCCGAGGTGGCACCAGTAAATTCCACATAAACCATTTTTTTATCCCCTTTAACTTTATGCAGGGCATTATAAAATGGAGTATTCAGGTACTGGGGAGCAATTTCCCAGAAGGGCTTGCTCGTTAGATATTCCTTGGGATAGAGAAATAAGCTCTCAGCATGGTTATTCATGTTAACTATATACCAATCATCATTAATTACTATACATGCCTCAGGGAAGATTTCCATGAGGCTATCTAGGGAAATGTTTTCTGCAGTTTTTGCCCAGGAATCAACAGGTTTCATGGAAAATCATCTTCTTTCTTTGGATACATAAATATATTGTAGTATAAAGTCTTCTTAAAACATGTCGTATTTTGTAAGAAGGAAAATTATTTTAAAAGATGTGTGTATCAAAAGAGGCTAGTCCTATTAAAAAAAGGAGAAGAGTACTCCTCTTAATCTCATTTTAAGTTTTGTGCTTTCTATTTTGTCAGGTAGAAATATAATAGAATTAGAAAGGATATTTTAATTATAATTAAGGAAGGTCTTGATGATTATGGAAGAAAAATATATTTTAAAATGCACACGCTGCTTATGCGGGCATTGGGAGATGAAGATAACCCATATCGATACCGATGGAAATTTATACTGCATAAGATGTGCGGCATATATGAAAAAAGTCGGTGGCTATGACTTAATTCCCTTTAATGCGGCAGATTTTATTTATAAGTTTTCAAAAGATTAATGGGAAAGGTCTTTTAAAAACTGCCGAGAGTGTTATATAATAGAGGGAAACTAACATTGTGTTATAGAGGATGTGGCAATTATGATAATAAAAATGCAAAATGTATCTTGGCGGAGGGAAAACACTTATATTTTACGAGATATTAACTGGGAAGTTAAGGGTAGCGAGAATTGGGTTATTATGGGGTTAAACGGTTCGGGGAAAACAACACTATTAAATATCGTTAATGGGTATATATATCCTTCCTCAGGTGAGGTTACTATACTTGGTAAAAGGTTTGGCAAATATAGTTTACAAGAATTACGTAAAGAAATTGGCTGGGTAAGCTCATCCTTGCAGGAAAATCTATATGTAAATGAGACTGTACTTGAAATTGTCTTAAGCGGGAAATTTGCAACAATTGGACTTGTGGATACACCTGAACAAGGAGACATTGATAGAGCATTAGAGTTATTAGAGAACCTAGGATGTCCTGAGTTTATTAACCGTCCATATAGGTCCTTATCTCAGGGGGAAAAGCAAAAGGTAATTATTGCCAGGGCCCTAATAAACTCACCGCGAGTTTTAATTTTAGATGAACCATGTACTGGTTTAGACATATTGGCTAAAGAACAATTGCTAGCTACCATCGAAAAGTTAAGTAAGGCTGAAAATGCTCCAACCTTAATTTATGTAACTCATCGTGTCGAGGAAATACTACCGGCTTTTGGCAATATATTAATGCTACGAAAAGGCAGTGTATTTTCAGCGGGTAAAACTCAAAAGGTCTTAACCAGTGCTAATCTTACAGATTTTTTTGAAGCCCCTGTTGAGGTAGAATGGATGCAAGAGCGTATAAATCTGCGGTTAATTAATAAAAATGAAATAGGAATGGCACTATAGGACTAGAAAAATGGAAAATGTTTTAATAATAAAATTTAGATAAAAAGTGAAAACTAAAAAAAACTAAAAAAAGCGTTTTTTTTAAAACACTAAGGAGGTTTTCCCAATGAGAGGTAAGGTAAAGTGGTTTAATGCTGAAAAGGGTTATGGTTTTATTGAAAGTGATGACGGGAAAGATGTTTTTGTACATTTTTCAGCAATTCAGAGTGAGGGCTTTAAGACCTTAGAGGAAGGCCAAGCAGTAGAATTTGAGGTGACAGAAGGTAATCGTGGAGCACAGGCAGCAAATGTTGTTCTTGTCTAGTAAAAGAAAATCACCCCATCATAAGGGTGATTGTTTTTTTGCAAGGAAGTAACAAATCGGCCTGAACTTATGTTAAATGAAAATAAAAGTGTTCAACTGGAGCTAGCTACCCTATTTTTCTATGGTCTAATGGGAAAAGGAAATAAATTTTAATAACTTATTGTAACCCTTTAAGTTTGAAATAGTGTATTATTAAATTAGCGGATTAAGGTTAATGAAAATATGCGGAGATGTGATGTGATGATATTTTCAGGAGTATTAATTATACCGATTCTTATTATTGCTTTACTTGTTTTTATCTTGTCGGGAGTTAAAGGTCAGTCAGAAAAAGGGGGAGAAGAAATGATTAAAAATGTCTATATATATTTAGTGCTTTTTGCAACCTTAATGATGACCATCGGCGGAAGTGTAGGAACCTTTATGGCTGCAGCAGACATTATTGCTCCTGCACCTTACCACCAAAGCTTTGAAGAGTATAGACGGTGGGGTCCGGAAAAAGAAGTAATAGAGGAAACAAAGCTTTCCCAAGAGGAGCTAAAAGCACGCTATGATGCTATGGTCTTATCAGAAAAGGAACGCCAAGTTACCAGAGCTAAAAATAGCCTCATTAAGAGCTTTGGCTGGATTGTAATCCCTTTGCCGGTTTTCATCTACTTCCAAAGACGCTTGGTTAAGAAGCCACAAGAACAAGAATAGGATTCAGCATATCAAAAAAACCAGGAGACTAGTACTCCTGGTTTTATCTTTCAAATTCTACTTTATTTCTGCCATTTTGCTTGGCTTTATAAAGTGCCAAGTCTGCTCGTTTATAAATGGTATCAATTGTATCATCATTTTTCAATTCAGTTACACCTAGGCTTATTGTCAAATGTCCTACTTTGCTGAAGATATTTCTAGCAATTGTTTCCCTTAGTTTCTCTGCAAAAGTAAGGGCATTATCTAAGGAATTATTAGGTAAGATTAAAGCGAATTCTTCTCCACCTATTCTTGCAAAAATATCGCTTTTACGAATATTTACAGAGATTACTTGAGATAATTCTTGTAGAATAAGGTCACCAACATCGTGACCATATTGATCATTAACTCTTTTAAAGTGGTCTATATCTAACATTACTAGAGAAAAGGTATCTCCTAGGCGCTGGGATTTATTAATTTCTTTAAGAAGATATTCATAACAAAAGCTCCTATTATAAACACCAGTTAGGAAGTCGTGGTTTACGGAATACTCTAATCTATTTATTACATATTTTCTGATAAACATGAGAATCGCCATTATTAAAACGATATTTAATAGGAAAAAGAAGATAATATAGTTAAAATAGCTTATCCTCTTTTCAGACATTTTTTGAGCATTAAAAACAGCACTGTTTGTTATAAGCCAAAGCTGTTCACTTTTGTAAAGAAAGGTTTTTTGATTTACAAAATTAGGGTTAGACCTATACGTATGAATATAGTCTTTAAAATCAGACCATTCTTTAAATATCCCTGTCAAAGATTGATGAAAGCTATCACCTTTACTACCCATACTAATTTTCCCTGTGTGAAAGTCATCTATAATTTGGTCAACATTCATAATAACATAATCACTATTATTATTTATTAATTCCAGTTTTGCTATCCTCTGAATAGAGCCTCGGATAACTCCCGTAAGGTTTATTATTTCAGCATCTTTGGTAATCATTTTGGCTAACATTAATACCATTAAACTATTTATGCTTACTAACACCAAAAGGGAGATGGTAATATAGATCATAATGGTAGATTTTTTTATCATCAGCCTTTCTCAGTCCTTTATAAAAAAAGTAGATTATATATTCTCAGCCTTTAGCAAGTTATCCTTCTTTTGAATCGAAAAATGTAGAATTATGGAGAATAGGAAATTAAGTACGATTAATAGAGGATATGAAAACCAAAGAAAAGATGGTAAAATATACATATGCTTTATAGACATAAAAAGTTGGAGGTGCTTTTATGATAGTTTCACATGCTAAAAATGTCCAAGGTATAAAATATGGTGATCCAGAAACCAGTAAAGTTTTAAAGAAAGTCTTAATCTCTCCGGAGCAAGGCTGGAAGGATTATGTTATGCGTTTATTTGAGCTAAGCCCGGGAGATGGTTCATGTTCATTAAGGCATACCCATGAATGGCCCCATATTGTATATATAGTTGGGGGAACGGGTATGGTACATTTAGATGGGACTGATCAGGAAGTTAAAGCAGGTTCTTTTGCTTATATTCCAGGAGGTAAACTTCATCAATTTATCAATACTGGTGCAGATACCTTCTCCTTTATTTGTATAGTTCCTCCTGAAGGGGATGTTTAATTCCGCAAAATATTAGTCGGCATCGGGGACGATAAATTTATATGTTTAATATATAACAAAAAAAGAACCCTTATCATGGGTTCTTTTTTTGTTAAAGGCCAAAGAAAATCTCTCTCCACAAAAACCTGACCCCAGTATTATTAAAAAAAGCAGGTATTATGTAAAAAAGTGTCGAAATAAAGTCATTGTTATTTATATTATTTATAACTGGTGACATAGTGTGGAAAAAGTTAAAGGAATATCTATTTCACATGCAAATTACTAAACGCATCTATTTGTGGTTAATTATCACAATCGTCCTTTTTACAGTAATGTTTCTTATCTTCTTTTGCTTAAATTCTATTAAAACTTCTGAAAACCATCACAAGAGGTTAATATTAAATATAGCAGCATACCTGGGGCAAGCAGTTAACCTATCATTTAGCGATATTCTCATACGGGAAGGAGCAGTTGGTAAACCGCTGGAAGAACAGATAGCTGTTATAAATAAAAATCTGCAGCCTATTGTAAATGAAGTAAGCAATTTATTTCCTGGGATGGGTTTAGGATATTACTCTATTGAGCTAGACCATATAGTGGCAATTGCTCCGAATTTTAATACTGATTTATTAATTCAGGTCCCACACAGCTATTCTTACTTTCAAAGCTACGAATCAGGTAAGCCTGAATTTGGTAAATCTGAAACCTCTCTTGGCTGGTTTGACAAACCCATCCTTTATGTAACATATCCAATAGTGCATAATGACAGAATAATTGGCCACTCCTGGGCTAATCTACCTCTTGATAATATGTATAAGAATATTGCTGAAGATACATTAAGCATAATATTATTTGTCCTTTTGTTCATGGTGGCAGTAATTGTAATAATAAGCACAGGATTTCAGGTTTTGAGAAAAGAACTTAACTCCTATTGCCAGCATATTGTAAATTCAACGGAAGATATTAGTGAAAGTGCTATTGTCGAGTTCAAGCCTTTCTTTGAGGAAATAAAAAAAAGTCAGCAGCAATTAATTATTGCAAATATGAGTTTGGAACAAGAAATTGAAGAACGCAGGCTAGTAGAAGAAAAATTAATAGCAACACTTAGGGAAGTTAATAGCCGTAAGGAAGAAATAGCTGCTCTTTTTAATAGTGCTTCTCTGGTTTTAGAGATGCGTGATTTTAAGGAAACAGCCAGAGCAATTTTTGATGCCTGTAAAGAATTAACTAATGCTACATCTGGTTATGTGGCTCTCTTAACGGAGGATGGTAAGGAAAATAAGTTATTGTTTTTAGATTCGGGGGGACAGCCTTGTTCAGTAGACCCGAGCCTGCCTATGCCCATAAGAGGATTAAGAGAGCGAGCCTATCTCAAGGGTGAAGTTATATATGATAACCAATTTGGTAAAAGTAATTGGTTTTCCTATCTTCCGCAGGGCCATATGATACTTGATAATGTCTTATTCAGTCCCCTTGTACTTAAAGGAAAAACTTTGGGTATTCTTGGTCTGGCTAATAAGCCTGGGGGCTTTACTGAGGAAGATAAGCACCTTACTAAAGGATTTAGTGATATGGTAGCCATTGCTCTCCGAAATTCCCGGAGTTTATCTAGATTGACTCAGAGTACTATTAGTACCCGGAAGGCTGCTTATACTGCAAGTGATCCAATTATTGCCTTTAGTACCCAAGGTTTAATAGCATTTTGTAATGAAGCCTTTAAAAAACTATTTCAATATAGCTATCGAGAAGTGTGGAAAAAGCCTATCAATCTACTTATTCCTAGAATCTCTGAATTAATGGCAGCAAATGATTTAGACAGAATCAAAGGAGCCTTTGATGCTATGGGTTTAAAAAAGGATGGCACCTCTGTTTCACTAGAGATATCGTTAGGAGTATGGGGATTAGAAGATGATAAATGGTACATAGCTTTTATTCGGGATAATTCGGAACGGAGATTATTAGAGGAAAAGCGCAGATATTATCTATTTGAAGATTTCCCAGAGATAATTTTTTTTACTGATGAGGATGAAAACATTATTCAAGCTAATAAAAAAGCGGTAAGATACTATGGGTATAGTATGGAAGAACTTAAAACCTTAAACATTAAAGACCTTTCCCATCATGGTGAAACTTTTATTAATATTAAAGGCCGATATGATTCCATACATCGCCGTAAGGATGGTACAGTGTTTCCTGTGGAGGTAAGTTGTTTTAAAACCATTTCCGAAAACAAAACCATAAAAATATTTTCTTTAAGGGATATTTCTGAGCGGATGGAAAATGAAAACAAAATACGTAATAGCGAAGAAAAAATAAAGAAAATTTTTAATTCTGCTCCGGTAGGAATATGTTTGGTAAATAAGAGAGACGAGGTTGTTGAGTGTAACCAAATGATGACGAAAATACTTGGTTATTCAGAAGAAGAACTGAGTGGGATGACTTATTATCAGTATACCCATCCAGAGGATAAAGAGCTGACTGGGGATTTTACCAAAGAGGTTCTCTCCGAGCCCTATCTCAATAGATGTTTAGAAAAAAGATATATTCATAAAGATGGTCATATTATCTGGGCTAGGGTTTTTGTGGCAGTACTTATTGAACGTAATGATGAGATAAATAGAATAGTAATAATCGAGGACACCACTAGTCAAAAAGAATTGGAAAGCGAATTGATTACAGCTCGGGAGAAGTCGGAAATATCGGCAAGACTTGCGGCTCTGGGGACAATGGCTGCCAGCATTGCCCATGAAGTAAATCAGCCTTTAAACACAATACGAGTGGCTGTTGAAGGTTTGCTATATTTTTATCGCAAAGACCAATTATTAGATATCGAAGAAGTAGCAGAAACTCTTGCAGATATTAGTACAGAAGTAGTTTCAATTGCTGACATAATCAATAATATGAAGTTATTTATAAATAATGAGAGAATTCATGAGGACGGTTTATGTGATCTAAACCTTATCCTCAACAAAGTAGTTGAGAAAAATATTATCTTAGCTCAACAAGAGAATATTTTAATTAGTAGCAAGTTTAATTATATTCCACCCATAAAAGGCAATGTAAGTAAACTTACTGAAATTTTCAATAATGTACTTATAAATGCCATCGAAGCTTTAAAGCGTTCTGAAAAGGAAATTAAAGAGATTGAGATTACTACTACATTAAAAGAAACAGTTATCAAGGTGGAAATCAGTGATAATGGTCTAGGAATTACGGCAGATGTTAAACACAAGTTATTCGACCCCTTCTTCACTACTAAAAAGGCAGGTGAGGGTATGGGTATAGGATTAACAATTGTTTATGTTTTACTGGAGTCTATGGGGGCTACTATTAATGCAGTTAGTAATGAAAAAGGTGGAGCTACATTTAAATTAGACTTCCCTTTAGAAGATTACTAAAATCGTAGAGGTTAGGTGTAGAGAAATGAACATATTGATAGTTGATGATAATATAAAGGGATTAGAAAATGTTGCCAGATTTATTAGAAAATTGGGGCATTCAGTAGATGAATGTGAAAGTGCACTTAAAGCTTTTGAGCTTTTTAAGGAACGTAACTATGAACTGGTTTTTATTGATATTAAAATGCCTCAAATGTCCGGGGTTGATTTTCTAAAGGCTATGTTAGAATTCCCAAGTGATACCAAGGTAGTTCTTGTTACGGCTTATGCCGAGCTGGAAACAGCTATTGCTGCTGTTAGATATAATGCCTTTGACTATTTATTAAAGCCTATTAGTATAGATAAGCTTGTGGATGTAATAGAAAGAGTTAGCGCGTTTTTTGCGAAGATGGAAAAAAACCGTTCTATAAATATTCTGCTTTATAGTAAACAAATATTTTTAGCCGTAGGGATATGTTCTACTCTGCGAGCTGAAGAAGACATTAATAAAATTAATTATGTGACAACTTACAGCCATTGCATACAACAGACGAAAAACGTGAGATATGACATAATCTTAATAGATGTTGATTCAGTAAGAACAGAAGAATTGACTTCTATTCATTTGAAATACCCGGACAAAAAGGTTATTGCCCTTATCTCACAAAACAAAGAGAAAGCCGATAATCCACAGGGCATTCCGATAATTTACCTAGAGGATTGTAATCGCCATGACCTATTAAACAGGTTAAATAGTATTTTAGACGGTCAGTTAACTAATAATGAATCTGCTTTTAGCCATTTAAAGACTGTAGAACCAAATATGAAAATGAACTATAGGGAAAAGGAAATTCTCTTAAGGGTTGCCCAGGGGAAAACTAATAAAGAGATTGCTCAAGAGTTATATTTAAGTCCAACAACTATAAGAAACTATGTTTCCAAAATATTACAAAAACTGAATATTCAAAACAGAACTGTAGCTGCCTTATATGTTTCTAAATATATGCTAGAAAAAGAGTAATAAAACGTACCGGCGCCGTTTTTTAACTCAGAAACTTTTTTCGCCAAGGCTATTCGGTAATAGGTTATCATATCATCAACATTGAAATCATAGGAAATTAGGTTCGGAAAAATCTAAGTATATAAAAAAAATTTAATACTACCCCATATTTTACTTATTTTAAACTCAAAATATCAAAATAGGGATATTTGTCATAAGAAAAAGTGACAAATATCCCTATATATTTACAAAATGTGTCATTAAAATAAGAGTGTATACAAAATTATATTTAAATAATAAAAAGGCAAACCATTCTAAAGAATGGGACGCAAAGTTATGGATCTAAGGTGTAAGCTATGATTGCCAGACTGCCGGAGTGATTGAGTAGATTATTGGGTACCGGTAACCTTATTTAGGTTACCTTTTCTAGTATTATCCTAAAAGTTCGAGAAAGCCAGGATGGGAGATGGAATAATGGATGTAAAATACTTAAACCCTTTCATGAATGCAATAAAAGATATTTCTGCTCAGGTTTTAGGGAGCAGTCCTATTTTTAAAAAACCATGCTTTAAAGAAACCCCTTTTGATTTCGATGAAGTATTAATAATTATTGGAATTACAGGGGAAATAAACGGCAAAGCAATAATAAATTTAGATAAATCTAGCTGTGTGCAGATTGCTTCCCAAATGATGGGAGGGATGGAGATGCAGTTTGATGAACTTTCAAAAAGTGCAACAAGCGAACTTTTCAATATGATTATGGGAAAGGCGGCTAGTAATTTTGAAAAGGAGGGCATTCAGATCAACATCACAAGTCCCACGATTTTGGAAGGAAGTAATATTAAGGTTAGTCAAAAAGAGAAAATACTTTCTGTTCCAGTAAGCATCGACCAAATAGCTATGACTGTTAATATCTCGGTAGAAATTAAAGCTGCCTAAAGACAATTATTGGTAGGACATTGATTTGCTAGTTTCTAAAAACAACTATTTTTTAGGAGCGTGAAAATATGAAGAAAGTACTTATTGTTGATGATGCAGCCTTTATGAGGCTGACAATTAGATCAATTCTAGAAAAAAACGGATTTGAAATTGTCGGTGAGGCTGAAAATGGAGAAAAGGGTGTTCAGAAGTACAAGGAATTAAAGCCTGATTTAGTTACTATGGATATAACAATGCCCGAAATGACTGGCATAGAGGCACTGAAACACATTAAGGAATATGACCCTAATGCAAAGGTCGTTATGTTTTCAGCAATGGGGCAGGAATTAATGGTCAGAGAAGCAATTATAAACGGTGCCAAATCTTTTATTGTAAAACCTTTTACGGAAGATCATGTAATGCAAGTCCTTAATAAGATATTAATAATATAAATGTTTGCTGTTGAATAATAGTTTTTTAGGAGGTGATTAAAGTGTCAGTCCAATATACAAATGAACCAATGCTTGACATGTTAATATTCGAAACAACACAACTTATTGAACAGCTTGAGCAGTCCATATTAAACAGTGAAAAATCAAGCTGCTATACAGAAGATGCTATTAACGAAATATTTCGTATAATGCATACCATTAAAGGGTCATCGGCAATGATGATGTTCAATAATATTTCAACTCTTGCTCACTCAATGGAAGATCTATTTTACTTCCTTCGTGAAGAAAAACCAAGTAATGTTGATTGCTCAACTCTCTCTGATTTGCTTTTGGAAGGAGTTGACTTCATCAAGTTAGAAGTTGAGAAGCTCAAGAATGGGGATAATGCTGACGGAGATGCGGCTGCATTGATAGACCGGATAAATAAATTTTTGTCTGTTTTAAGGCAGGGCAACAATTCTACAGTTTCTACAAAGGAAATAAAAGTGGGACAAATTGATACCAAGAAACAGCAGTATTACATAAGTCAGTCTAAGGTGGAGGCATCTACATACAATAATGCATATAAAGCGATAATATATTTTGAAGATGGCTGTGGGATGGAGAACATACGTGCTTACTCAGTTATTCATAACCTTAAAGACTTCACGGACCAAATATTTTATCTGCCGGATGACATCATAGACAATGATGAATGTATAGAAGCTATTAGAAATGGCGGTTTTAAAGTATATCTTAAAACAGACTGCTCTTATGAGGAAATGCACAAGATTTTCATGCAAACCATATTCCTCAAGAATTTGGAATTAATCCAACTTGAAAATGATGATGAGTTAAAGCAGTTTTTAGAGGAAAAAGAGTTTACAGACCAGGAATATTTCAATAAGGCACCTTGCCAGCATGCAATATATAAAGAAGCTAAAGAGTATACAGATAAAGAACTTCATTCTCCTCCCACACAACAGAGCATGATAAGTGTTAGCGTATCCAAATTGGACAAGTTGATGGATTTAGTTGGAGAGATGGTCATCGCGGAGGCTATGGTTATACAAAATCCCGATTTAAAAGATTTGGAACTGGACAACTTCCAAAAAGCAGCAAGACAGCTAAACAAAATTACCGACGAGATGCAGGATATGGTAATGTCTATCCGCATGGTTCCTCTTTCAGCCACCTTCCACAAAATGCATCGGGTAGTACGGGATATGTGTAAAAAGCTTGGCAAGGAGGTGGAACTTAAGATCTTTGGAGAGGAGACTGAGGTTGACAAGAATATTATCGAACATATCTCCGATCCGTTGATGCATCTTGTACGGAATGCCATTGACCACGGAATTGAACCACATGAAGACAGGCTGGCAAAAGGCAAATCGCAAGCCGGAATTATTACTTTGGAAGCGAAAAATGCTGGAAGTGAGGTTCAGGTCATTGTTAAGGATGACGGCAAGGGTCTAAGCAAGGAAGGAATTTTAAAAAAGGCTAAAGAGAATGGAGTGCTATATAAGTCACAAGAGGATATGACCGATAGGGAAATCTTTAACCTGATATTCCTTCCAGGCTTTTCAACTAAAGACAGTATTACTGAATTTTCCGGGCGTGGTGTAGGGATGGATGTAGTCACAAAGAACATTGAGACTATTGGAGGCTCAGTTTCAGTAGACAGCGTTCCTGAAAAAGGAACGATAATCATGTTAAAAATTCCCCTTACACTTGCAATAATAGACGGAATGAATATAAGGGTTGGAAAATCCCGCTATACTATACCAACCATCTCTATTAAAGAGTCTTTCAGGCCTAATGAAGGTGATATTATAACCGATCCCGACGGCAATGAAATGATTATGGTCAGGGGCCAGTGCTATCCAATACTGCGACTGCATGAGATATATAGAGTGAAGACAGGTATAACCAACTTTGTTGATGGAATAATTATTATGGTTGAGCAGGATGGTAAAAGTACTTGTATCTTTGCTGATGAACTTTTAGGTCAGCAGCAGGTAGTGGTAAAGTCATTGCCAGAGTATATCAAAAATTACAAAAAGATAGGAGGGCTTGCCGGCTGTACGCTTTTGGGAGATGGTAGTATCAGTCTAATCCTTGACGTTGGAGGATTGATAAATATATAAAGAACAAAGGAAAGGGGATGAAAATATGGCAGATTTAGTTGAGGATATTATGGAAATGGAAGAGGACACTCAAAAAGGCAGGTTTTTGACCTTTTCACTGGGGAAGGAAAGCTACGGCATAGAAATCAAATACGTCACTGAAATTATAGGAATCCAGGCTATCACAGAGATACCGGAACTTCCTGAGTATGTGAAGGGTATTATCAACCTAAGGGGTAAGATAATCCCTGTAATGGATGTCAGGCTTCGTTTCAAAAAGGAACCAAGAGAGTATAACGATAGGACTTGTGTTGTTGTAATTGACATCAAGGATATATCTATAGGACTTATTGTTGACACTGTCTCGGAGGTGCTTACTATTCCGGAAAATAGTATTGTCGAACCGCCAAAAATGAATAAAGGCTTCAATAACAGGTATATTAAGAATATTGGTAAAGTTGGAAATGATGTAAAATTACTGCTTGATTGCGAAAAGCTGCTTACAGAAAATGAACTGGAAGATTTAAGTGAAGCAATGTAAAATATTGAAAAAAAATTTAATTTGTAAAGGGGAGTTAATGGATGCAATGGTTTTATAATATGAAAATTGCCTCAAAATTGATTACAGGTTTTATTCTTGTAGCTATTATTGCAGGAATAGTAGGAGTAATAGGTGTTATTAACATTAAAACGATGGATGCTCTAAATACTGACATGTATCAGCGGCATACCGCAACATTGCCTGATTTAGCAAATGCAGCCCGGACTTACCAGAGGGAACGTGTTGAGTTAAGAAATATATATTTACAAACTGATGCCAGTAAAAGACAGGAAATTTTAAATAAATTTAAAGATTTTGATAAAAATATAAGTCAGAGCTTAGCAAATTTCGATGCCGGAATAAAAGATTCAAGTGTTCGTGAAAGTTTCGATGCATTATCTAAAGCCATAAATGATTTTTACCAATTCCGGGACGATGTGGTAAGTCTTGTTCAAGCAAATCAAATGGATGAGGCATATAATCTCCTAACTGGAAGCCAGGCTAGCCAAATAGCAGAAGTAGTCCAGTCAAGGACAGATGAGCTTTTTAAATTAAAAATAGACCTGGCAAAAGAAAGTTCGGATGCAAACACAGCCGCCGCTAATACCGCTACAGTAACAATGATTGCGGTAATAATAGCAGGTGTGATAATTGCAATAATACTTGGTATCTTCATATCTCGTACTATAAGCAAGCCGGTAAATAAAATGGTTGAAGTCGCTGACAAACTCGCGGTAGGGGATGTAAATGTAAATGTTAAAGCAGACACCAAGGACGAAATCGGTAGTCTTGCCCAATCCTTTGGCAGGATGATTGAAAATATTCGCGGACAAGCTATGGCTACTGAAAGGATAGCTGCAGGAGACCTAACTGTGGAGGTTGCTGTTAAATCGAAAAACGACCTCCTGGGCAAAAAGCTATCCGAAATGGTAGAGAAAAACAATGAGGTATTAACTAATATTGCTTCTGCTTCAGAACAGGTGGCAGCAGGGTCAAAACAAGTATCAGATTCAAGTATAGCTCTTTCACAGGGGGCTACCGAGCAGGCAAGCTCAATCGAGCAACTGACTGCATCCCTTGAAGAGATATCCTCACAGACAAAGCTCAATGCCGAGAATGCCAATCAGGCAAATGAACTGGCAGAAAATGCTAAGTCCAATGCTGTTCAGGGTAATACTCAGATGAAAGAAATGCTCCAGGCCATGGAAGAGATCAATGAGTCTTCTGCTAATATTTCCAAGATTATCAAGGTTATTGATGAAATTGCATTCCAGACTAATATCCTCGCCCTAAATGCCGCAGTTGAAGCCGCAAGAGCAGGACAACATGGGAAGGGTTTTGCAGTGGTAGCAGAGGAAGTAAGAAACCTTGCAGCACGTTCAGCAAAAGCAGCTGGTGAAACAACCGATATGATTGAAGGTTCGATCAAGAAGGTGGAAGGCGGCACAAAGATTGCAAAAGATACCGCTGAAGCCTTGAATAAAATAGTAGATGGTATTGAGAAAGTAGCAAACCTTGTAAATGATATCGCTGTTGCTTCTAATGAACAGGCTACAGGTATAGGACAGGTTAATCAGGGAGTTATGCAGGTATCCCAGGTTGTACAGACTAACTCAGCAACTTCCGAAGAAAGTGCTGCCGCAAGTGAAGAACTTTCAAGTCAGGCTGGACTCTTAAAAGAGATGGTTGGTAAGTTCAAGCTTAAGCAAAATGTTAAATCTTACAGCAAACTGGATGAACTTAGCCCGGAAGTATTAAAAATGCTTGAGGATATGTCAGAAAAAAAGAAAACAAATTCGGGGTCTAAGGAAGAGGCTTACTCCGAAGTAGCTGCTACGAAAACTAAGATTTCATTAAGCGATAAAGAATTTGGAAAGTATTAAAAAAGTAGTACAGGGCAGGGGGAGCCAACGGGCTCTCCTCCCCTTCTAAAGGGCAGGTGCAGTAGTGTTTACAATTACAGACAAAGAATTCAAGCAATTGGCAGCCTATATAAAAGCAAATTACGGTATCCATTTGAAAGATGAAAAGCGTACTTTGGTAACAGGGAGACTTCACAATGTGCTTATACAAAATAATTTCAGTAATTTCTCTGAGTATTATAAGCACATAATATCGGATAAAACTGGTGAGGCGGCAGCAATGCTGATAAATAAAATTACTACTAACCATACCTTTTTTATGAGAGAGGCCAACCATTTCTTCTATTTCAGGGATAAAGTACTTCCCTACCTTACAAGTATGGTAAAGGAAAAAGATTTAAGAATATGGAGTGCCGGCTGCTCCTCTGGGGAAGAACCTTATACCCTGGCTATGGTTATAGATGAATTCTTAGGAAATGAAAAAATGTGGTGGGATGCAAAAGTTTTAGCAACGGACATATCAAGCAAGGTGCTTGAAGAAGCCCACAAAGGCATATACAGCAGTGAGGAGATAGCTACCATTCCTTCTCAATGGAAACTCAGTTATTTTAAGAAATATGACAGTGAAAATTATATCCTCGTTGATAAAATTAGGAATGAAGTGATATATAGAAAGTTTAATCTCATGGATGGAACTTTTCCATTTAAAAGGAAGTTTCATGTGATATTCTGTAGAAATGTAATGATATACTTTGACGCTCAGACAAAATGTGAACTGGTTAATAAGTTTTATGAGTCGATGGAGTATGGAGGTTATTTGTTTATCGGGCATTCTGAATCTCTTAACCGTGAAGAAACAAAGTTTAAATATATTATGCCGGCATTATACAGAAAGGAATAAAGGGGTGACAAGGTGCAGCTTGGAAAAAGGATAAGAGTATTGGTAGTAGATGATAGTATAGTGTTCAGAGAAGTATTATCAAGAGGGATTTCCTCAGATCCGAATATAGAAGTTGTGGCTACAGCCAATGACCCCTTTGATGCTAGGGACAAGATAATTCAATACGAACCTGATGTCATGACTTGTGATGTAGAAATGCCTAGAATGAACGGAATCGAGTTTATCCAGCGGCTCATCCCCCAATATCCCCTGCCTGTCATTGTGGTAAGTACTGTAAGCAATGCAGTGTTTGATGCCATGGATGCAGGAGCAGTTGATTTTGTAGGTAAGCCTGATGTAAGGTCTGTAAAAAGTGTCGAAAGTTTTATTAATGAAATGATTATAAAGGTGAAAATTGCATCAAGAGCTAAGGTAATACCTGGGAGAGTACAGAATGACTACCATAGAATTGCAGGCAATTCTAATGTCGATACTGGCAGGATAATTGCAATTGGAGCTTCTACGGGAGGGACCGAGGCCATCTTTAATGTGCTTAAGTATTTGCCCAGGAATATACCAGGGATTGTGATAGTTCAGCATATACCTTCTGGTTTTTCACGTATGTTTGCCGAAAGGCTTAATGCCTCAACCTATCTGAATATTAAAGAAGCACAGACAGGTGATTATGTTGATAAGGGGCGGGTGTTGATAGCACCTGGTGACCGGCATATGAGAATCAAAAAGGCTGGTGATAGTTATAGAGTCCAATGCTTTGAGGGCGATAAAGTAAACGGACACTGTCCATCTGTTGATATCCTTTTTGAATCGGTTGCAAAGGAAGCAGGCAAAAATGCTATTGGCGTAATCCTCACCGGCATGGGTTATGACGGGGCAAAGGGCCTACTTTCTATGAGAAGGAAAGGTGCAAGAACCATAGGCCAGGATGAGAAGTCTTCAGTAGTTTATGGTATGCCAAAGGTAGCTTTTAATATTGGCGCAGTAGAAAGGCAGTCTTCCTTGGATAATATGGCCCAAATGATATATTCTATGCTAGGTTAGGGTGATAAAATGGATAAGATAGTGGGAATTGGAGAATATGCAATTTCAAATCGCCGAGAGGACATTATTAAGACTTTTGCATTGGCCTCTTGTGTGGCAGTAACGGCTTACAGCCCATCAAAGGGTGTGGCTGGCATGGTTCATATTGCTCTTCCATCACCTCCGCATAATGAAGATAGCAGCATATCTCCCGGATACTATGCAGTTACTGGAGTGCCTTTATTGATAAATAAAATGTGTACGGTGTATGGCTGTACCACAGACGAATTGAAAATTGGTCTTTACGGTGGGGCAAACTCAATTAGGGAGGATATTTTCAAGATAGGCAAAAAAAATGTAGTTACAGTAAAAAATATACTACAAAATATGAACCTGTTAATTGATATAGCCGAAATAGGTAACACCTTAAGCCGTACTTTGGCCATGGATGTATCAACGGGTAAGGTTAAAATAACCCTTCTACCTATTACAATATAAAAAGTAAAGGTGGTCAAAATGCAAAAAAGAATATTGATGGGGGAAAACCTTGAGCTTGCAGCTGCAACCCTATCTTGTATTGGAGATGGGGTTATTTCAACAGATCTTGAAGGCAGAATTATATATATGAACCAGATAGCGGAAGAAATTGTTGGTTGGGAAGCAAAAAAAGCTATAGGAGAACATTTTGATAAGGTTTTTACTACCTATAATGCGGATACAAAAAAGCCAACAATAAGTCCCATTGCCTATGTCCTTGAAAATGATACAGCAAAAGGCCTTGAGAATAACACCATTTTTATTTCCAAGGAAAATATCGAAAAGTATGTTTCAGCAACATGCTCTCCGGTTAAAGCTGCAGATGGTTCTATCATAGGTGTTGTAATAGTATTCAGAGATATTACAAGATTAAAACAGTTGGAAATGCAGCATAGAAATGAGGAAAAAAATTTAAAAACTGTATTTAACTTATCACCGGTTAACATAGTTACTATTAATGAGAATGGAATAATCAGCCATGCTAACAATACTGCCTTGCAATTAATTAATAAGAAAAAAGAAGAAGTGATTGGTAAAAGATTTGGTGATAGCTTTAATTGTACCGGAAGCACTAAAGATGAACGGGGATGTGGCTTTGGTCCCAATTCCCCCAATTGTGAGTTGAGGAAGGCAATTGTTTTAGCAATTAAGGAGAAAGAAGCTACAGGCTCTATCGAACTACGTAAAGAACTAATTAAAGATGAAAGAGAGACTGAATTGTGGTTTAAGACAGACGTAATACCCATTATGTTAGATGGAATGAGGAATGCGATTGTCACACTATCGGATATTACGGAAAACAAAAAAGAGGAAATTACGCTTATTAAGTCAAGGGACTATAGTAACAATCTTCTCGACCAGATTCCTTCTTTGGTATGGAAGTCAGACGTAGGCCTAGGGTGTAATTATGTAAATAAGGTATGGAGAGAATTTACAGGTCTTACTCTCGAAGAAGCATCTGGCTTTGGCTGGACTGATGTAATTCATCCAAAAGACTTAGATACATATTTAACGGTGGCTATCGAAGCTAAACTTAACAATAGTTCATATCAAAGTGAGATTCGTTACCGCCGATATGACGGTGAGTATCGGCTTTGTCTAGTTGTAGGAACTCCTTATAGTGATTTGGAAGGAGAGTTTGAAGGTTATATAGGTTTGATTTATGACATTACCGAACGCAAAGAGATTGAAGAGGCTTTAATTGAGAGTGAGGAAAAATTGAGAACCCTGTTTAACAATACTTCAGATGCAATCTTTCTTCATAAGTTCACAGGGGAAGAGGGGAAACCTAGTACTATTATTGAAGTTAATGATGTAGCTTGCAAAAGACTTGGCTATGCAAGAGAAGAATTAATAGGTATGTCACCAGTTGAGTTTAATAAGTCAGTTTCTTACAATAAGTTAATTGATTTACTTAATACGGCTGAAATCAATTCCCATTATACCATTGAAAAGGAGCATGTCGCAAAGGATGGCAGAGCTATTCCGGTAGAAGTGAATATTCATTGCTTTGAAATAAAAGGTGAGAAGGTGTTCCTATCTCTTGTCCGTGATATAACAGAGCGAAAAAAATCTGAAAAGAAAATACAAGAGAATCAGGCAAAATACCGATCCCTTTTTATGAATATGCATAGTGGTTATGCCTATTACAAAGTTGTATTTAATGATAAGGAAAAGCCTGTAGATTTAAAAATTATTGAAGCAAATGAAGCCTTTGAAAAAATAGCTGGTATTAGTAAGAAATATCTTATAGGTAAGCATCTCACTGATCTCTTACCTATAAGCAAAGATATTTTTGCTGAAATATCCCAAAAGTATGTAAGCATACTAGCACGGGGGAAAAGTGTATATATCGAGGAAATTTACTTTAATTCCTCCGCCAAATGGTATTCACTTGCAATATATAGCCCTAAAAAAAATCATGTGGTGACTATAATTACTGATATTACCCGTATTAAAGAGTCGGAAATTACTCAAAAAAAAGCAAAAGAAGCAGCAGAAGCTGCCAACAAGGCAAAAAGTGAGTTCTTAGCTAATATGAGTCATGAAATTCGCACTCCTATAAATGGTGTTGTTGGAATGATAGATCTTACTTTGCTAACTGAATTAAATGATGATCAAAAAGATAACCTGATTACTGCAAAGACTTGTGCAGATTCGCTTTTAAATATAATTAACGATATATTGGATTTTTCCAAAATGGAAGCAGGCAAATTGTGCCTGGAAAATGTTAACTTTAATATAAAGGAGTTTATAGAAGAGATAGTTAAGGCGCACTCACCCCTAGTAGTAGAAAAAGGGCTTGAGCTTAATTATACTTTTTCTTCTACGATACCACAGTTCCTTGTCGGTGATCCACACAGGCTACGTCAGGTGTTGAATAATCTAATAAGTAATGCAATGAAGTTTACTGAGAGTGGCGACATCACTTTGTCAGTTAAAAAAACAATTGAAAATGATAATGAGGTAGAATTAAAATTTACTGTAACGGATACAGGAATCGGGATTGCTTCCCAGGATCTTGTACGGATATTCGAGAGCTTTGTTCAGGTAGATGGATCCTTTACGAAAAAGGTAGGCGGTACAGGACTGGGACTTGTCATAGCAAAGCAGCTTGTTGAAATGATGGGTGGAAAGATATGGGTTGATAGTCAAATAGGCAAAGGTAGTACTTTTTACTTCCTGCTGAAATTCAAGATGGGTAGTCTAGAAGCAGAAGAGAAAGGGCAGGTGCCGCAAATAACAAAGGCAGCAAAGCCTTTATATATCCTTTTAGTGGAAGATGATACTATTAACCAAAAGGTAACTATAAAAATGTTAAAAGAAAAAGGCCACATTGTTGATACTGCAAATAACGGCAAGGAGGCATTGCAGTTATTTAAACGGGGTAAATATGATGTAATTTTAATGGATATCCAAATGCCCGAAATGGATGGGATTGAGGTATCAAAGAGGATAAGAGAAATGGAAGATCAATGTAAGCACACCCCAATCATAGCTACTACAGCTCATGCCCTGCAAGGTGATAAAGAGAAATTCCTGAATTTAGGTATGGATGGATATATTTCAAAGCCTATACGGATGAGTGAACTATTTTATACCCTTGATACAGTTATATCAACTCATGAGAATGGGGGGGGTTCTTTAACGGATAGAGTAGAGATTGGAGAAAATGGGGAGGTCACATTTATAGAAAAAGGCCATTACAAACCCGATGAGCATATTTATTTTGTGCTTTCTGAAGTTGCGGAATATATTAAAGAAATTGAATCAGCTATGGAAAACGGTAATCTTGTGGCCATGGGGAAGATAGCTCATGATATTAAATCTGTGTGCAACGAGATTGATGCTGATGAATTAAAATATGCAGCATTTAAAATAGAACTTGCTGTAAGACGCGGTAACTGGGAAGATGTTTCTGAGTACGTAAGAAAGTTGAGTCATAAGTTTAAAGCATTTAAGGAGTCTATACTTTCACTAAAGGAGTGGAAAAGGTGAAGATATTAATAGCAGAAGATGATCTAGCAAGTAGGAAATTTCTATTTAAGTTACTTTCCCAGTATGGAGAATGTGATCTGGTGGTAGATGGGTTGGAAGCTCTAGATGCTTTTTTGATGTCGTTAAAGGAGGGGGATCCTTACGACCTTATCTGCCTTGATATCATGATGCCCAAGGTGGATGGTGTAAAAGCCCTGAAGGCAATCAGGGACATGGAAAATCAGAAAGGGATTCTTTCTGAGAACAGATCGAAAGTTATAATGACTACTGCCCTAGCTGAAACACAATTTGTACAGAATGCATTTGAAATTGGCTGTGAAGCCTATGCTGCCAAACCTATAGATACGGCAAAGCTGGTTGAGGTTCTGCAAAAGCTGGGATTAATTGCAAAGAAAGAATAGTATACATAAGGGTGGTCAATGAGGATGGTAGAAAAAGTGATATCCGAGTGCAGTGAAGGTGATATTTTGGCTGCTGATGTGTTTAATATAAATGGTGTAACATTGGTGGCAAAGGGTACGGTAATAAATGAATATATAAAGGAACGGTTAATTGACTTGGGGATTGAAAGTATCCGTATTTGTAATACCTCTGTAGCTTTTGAAAATAGCAGCACTCCTTATGACAAATTCAAAAAGAACTATAAGGGTGCTATATTGAATACTAAGAATATGCTTCATGACCTTACCTCAGGAAAACCCCTTGATTATCAAAAAGTTTCCTTAATAACCAGCCAGATTTATAAAAATATTAATGAGAATGATAGTATTATTCGGTTTATGTCGGAAATCCGTAGTAGTGATGAATATACCTATACTCATTGTGTGAATACGGCTTTCTATTCTATGCTGATTGCAAATTGGCTCAAACTTTCTGACCATGAGATTAATAAAGTTATTCAGTCGGGGCTATTGCATGATATTGGTAAATCAAAGATTCCAAGCCAGATTCTTTGTAAAGGTGGTATCCTTACAAAGGAAGAGTTCGAAGTCATAAAAATGCACACTATTTTAGGCTATGAAATAGTAGAAACAATAGATGACATTGACCGTGATGTTAAAAATGCCATCCTTCTTCATCATGAAAGGATAGATGGCTCCGGATATCCGTTAAAAGCGTCTTCAGATTGCATAAATCTTTATACTAGGATTGTAGCTGTAGCTGATGTGTTCGACGCAATGACATCCGACAGGGTATACAAAAAACGGGTGACTCCCTTCGAGGTCTTTGAAATGTTTCAGACAGTGGGTATTGGAATGTTTGACATAAAAGTACTAAGAGTGTTTTTGAATAATCTGGCTGCTCATTTGGTAGGGGCAAAAGTTATACTTAGTAACGGTGAAATAGGGGAAATTGTTTATATCCCTTTGCAAAACTTAACTTGCCCTATTGTAAAAGTTGCATTTGGCTATGTAGATCTATCACAAGAAAAATCAATACTCATATTAAGTATGATATAGATCAAAGGATAGGTAGGACATTACATTAATTCATACCATCAGGGATTCACTTGGCCCAAAGATGTAGCTGATGGGATTATTAATGCCTTAAGAAAAGTGGTGACATACATTCAACATTTATTGAATATATGGATTGGAAAAATTGACCTGCGAATGGGAATATGGGATATCTCAACGATTTAAATAAAAAATCTAAATGTGCTAATTTTAGACAAAAAGGAATTGAAAAATGTGAAACTTAAAAACTATAGTATTACGAGGTCTATTATAATTATTTCTTTTTTACTAATGTGTATTTTGACATTGTCATTAATAATTACAGTCAATAGAGTGGAAAAACAGTATCAAACACTATCACTTAATATGGCAAAATCATATTTTGATACTATTATTGAACTTAGAAAATGGAATGCATCCCATAATGGAGTCTATGTTCCTATAACTGAGGAAGTCCAGCCCAATCCTTTTTTAGAAGATCCTCTAAGAGATGTTGAAACTCTCGAAGGGATTAAGCTTACAAAAATTAACCCCGCCTACATGACAAGGCTTTTAGGTGAATTGGCTGAGGCAGATTTAGACCTGCAATTTCATATGACCAGTTTAATGCCGATTAACCCGATTAATAATCCAGATAATTGGGAAAGAGAAGCCTTGAAAGACTTTGAAAACAATATCGGTAATAAATGGGAAACAAACGAGACCGAGAATGGGACTAACTTGCGTTATATGGAGCCATTAATAGTCGAGGAATCATGCCTCGAATGTCATGCTAAACAAGGATATCAGATTGGTGATGTTCGGGGGGCTATTTCAATTAATTTGCCCTATGGAAATTTTCAAAGGGCTATGAAGTCTGATATTTTCCGAACAGTATTAATATATCTTTCCTTTATTATTGTTATGGGTATAATACTTATATATTTTGGACGAAAGTCTTATTTCGCAGAAAATGAGCGAAAACATTTAATACATGAACTAGAACGTTCTAATAAAGAATTAGAGCACTTTGCCTATGTTGCTTCTCATGATCTAAGGGAACCCTTACGTAAAGTATCTGCCTTCGGCCAATTATTAAATGAATCTTTAGAAGAAAAAATAAATGAGGATGAAAAGGAAAACCTCGGGTTTATGATTGATGGTGCCCGGAGACTCCAAGAAATGATAGATGACCTATTATCGTATTCCCGTTTAACTACCCAAGCTAAACCCTTTCAGATAATAGACCTTAATGAAGTGATAAACGAATTAAAAGGGAATGCTTTACACACTGAAATTTTAATGACAGGTGCATTAATAGAGGTACCTCAGCTACTTCCTAAAGTATACGGTGATCTTATTCAAATTAGACAGCTATTGCAAAACTTAGTAGCTAATGGGATAAAGTATCAAAAGAAAGATGTAAAACCTGTAATTACTATTCGATATATAGTACAGGATAGTAAGTATTTAAAAATTGAAGTTGAGGACAATGGCATTGGAATTGACGAAAAGTATTTCGAGATAATTTTTATAATGTTCAAACGGCTCCACGGCCGTGGACAGTATGAAGGTACTGGGCTAGGTTTGGCAATATGTAAAAAAGTTGTTGAACGACATGGTGGAACAATTGGCATGAATTCAGTAGTTGGTAAGGGATCAATCTTTTGGTTTACTATTCCCTTACTATCGGAGAAATAGAAGGGAGGAGAAATATGCAAAGCTATGCGGAGTCCATACAGATATTGCTGATAGAAGATGATCCTGCTGACCAAAAACTCACTAAAATTTCCTTGGGAAATAATAAAGTGGCAAATACACTGCATATTGTTAATAGTGGTGAAGAAGCTCTCGATTATTTATATCACAGGGGGAATTTTGCGCATGGTACTCCTAGGCCGGATCTAATACTTTTAGATTTAAATATGCCGGGTATCGGGGGTCAAGAAGTATTAAAAATAATTAAAGAAGACGAAGGCCTAAAATCTATTCCCATTATTATTTTGACTACATCTGATGCTGAAGAGGATATTGTGCGAAGTTATAAAATGCATGCTAATGGTTATATTAAAAAACCAGTAGATCTTATCGGATTTCAACAAGTAGTCCAGTCAATTCAAAACTTTTGGTTTGTTGTAGCCAAATTGCCACCTAAGGAATAAAGGGAAGGATAGTTTATATGATAATTAAAAAAGAAAAAATAATAAATATTTTATTATGTGATGATGATCCTGTTGATAGAAAGCTGATTAGGGCATACGTATCAAAGCTCACTCAATATAATTTTGAGTTTACTGAAGCTGGGGAGGAAGAAGAAATAATTATTGCCCTGGAAAGGGGAGGCTTCGACTTGATTTTGCTTGATATTCAAATGCCTGGCAGGACAGGTCTGGAGTGGTTAGCGGAATTAAGTAAAAGAAAAATTGCCCCTGTCATTATTTTAACTGGCCATGGGAGTGAAATGATTGCAGTCGACGCTATGAAAAACGGTGCAGCTGATTATCTTCCGAAATCAGAGTTAAATTTCGAAAATTTAAACAGGACAGTTAATAATGCCCTCGAAAAATGGGCGTTACTTAAAAAACTGGAGGAATACCAGATAAAATTAGAATATCTAGCACGGACTGATGAATTAACAGGTTTGATGAATCGGAGAAGCTTAATGGAAAGGCTTGTGGAAGAAATAAGCAGAGCTACCCGATATAACCACCCACTCTCCGTATTAATTATGGATATAGATTGTTTTAAAAAAATAAATGATGTTTATGGCCATCTTGAAGGTGATAAAGTTATAGAAGATACTTCCAAAATGATTTTAGAAAGTATACGCAATATAGATTTTTCAGGTAGGTATGGTGGCGATGAATTTGTAATTATACTTCCTGAAACGTCGTTAAATGAGGCCAGAAAGATTGGGGAAAGAATCCGTAGCAAAATCGCGCATTCAGTAGTTTTTCGTGATGGAGATATACCTATAAAATATACTGTAAGTATAGGTGGTGTTCAATTATCAGATGTGTATCATCTTTCGAGTGATGAACTACTAAAAAAAGCGGATGATGCTTTATATCAAGCAAAGCATAAAGGCGGAAATTTAATTTGTTGTTAGTAACGTCGACAGCAATAAGAAAAGAAAGACCTGGCAAAATGAAGTTGTGCCCGGTCCTCCTTGATGATGAACATTCGTCCAATTAATAAGTGCTCACTATTCCTAAAGCTGAAGATATTTAAAATAAGTTAATCCACTTGTGTGCCAGTTCATAATCAAATTGTGTACCGGCACCTTTTTCTATCTCAGATAGGGCAATTTCTATGGTTAAGGCTTTTCTGTAGGGGCGGTCACTCGTCATGGCATCAAATGAATCTGCAATAGCTATTAAACGTGCGCCAAAGGGTATATTCTCTCCTTTAAGTCTGTCTGGATAACCATTTCCGTCATACCTTTCATGATGATGTTTAATAAAAGGTAAAATGTCATAAGTTAGCTCTAAGGGCGTAAGTATTTTAACGGCTGTTATGGGATGGCTTTTAATTAATTTGAACTCTAAATCAGTTAGTGTACCTGGTTTATTTAATACTTTTTCTGTAATACCTATTTTGCCTAGATCGTGTAATGATGCTGCCAGACGAGCTTGTTCTGTAAATGTTTTATCAACTCCTAATTTATTTGCTAAGGAAACTGCGTATTCAGCTACCCGTGACGAATGTCCTTGGGTATAGATATCCTTTGCTTCTAGAGTTAGGGCTAAAGTCTCAATTGTAGCCATAAATATTTTTTGGTTAGCAAAATGGGCAGCTTGTAAATCCTTAACTTGTTTTTTTAAAACATCGTAAAGTTCATCCATTTCAGCTACATGAAGCATACAGAGCCGTTCTTTCGCTTGAGCTATGTTCTTTACTTGATCTAATTCATGAATGAGATGTTCATTTTCAGAGTGGAAATCATTATTATTTATCATCATTTACACACCTTTTAAAAAAAGAATAGTTCAAATTGGCAGTAGGAATCACCATGGGAGATACCCTTGGTTTGGGTACACTTAGCACGTCTCCCTGTAATATTTTCTGCTGCTCCTGCTATGAGTCCGCTTTCAAAGTGACAAAGCAGTTCTCCAGTATTGGGTAATCCCGAACAAGTCATGCACTCCCATACTCTAACAATAATATTGTTTTCATCAATATTTTCAATTTCGGGAATTCCTATTCTATGGTCTATTATAAAGTCCATAAATTGTTCTGTCGTGTTTACAGGTATTTGTTTACCAACAGATTTACCAGTCATATAAAGTGTAGGGCCTGCACTATCTCCCAAAATTTCTTTTATTCCTATTAAACGTAATAACCTAAAGGTGCTAAGGGGGATATCTGAACTAAGGCATGTTCTTGAGTTATTGATTAAATCAGTGTAGCTATGCATCGACATAAAATCCTCCTAAGAGTTAGTTTAATTTAAAGGAAGAAACAGATTTATTTAATTTCTGCGACAAAAGCGAAAGGTTTTTACTGGCTATAGTTATCTCATTTACCGCTCTTGCCTGCTCTTCACCAGAGCTGGCTATTTCCTCGGTACTGGCTGCAAATTCTTCGCTAACCGTAGCAATCTCTTGAATAGCTAGTTTGACATTATGGCTATATTCATTCATTTTATTGGTATTATCAGTTACCTGATCTATATGTATTAAAAGCTTTTGGGAGTTTTCTTTAATAATCTCAAAGGAATTGCCGGTATTATCCATGCTTTCTACACCTAAAGTAACCTCATTCGAGCTATCTTTTATTGTATTAACAGCGGCGGAGATACTACTTTGTATTTCTTTTATAAGAATTGATATTTGCTTTGTTGCATCTCTGGATTGTTCAGCTAGTTTTCGGACTTCTTCTGCTACTACTGCAAAACCCTTGCCATGTTCACCGGCCCTTGCTGATTCTATGGCAGCATTTAGGGCAAGAAGATTAGTTTGTTCGGCAATGCTGTTTATTAAGCGTACTATTTCATCTACCTGTGAAGATTTATCACCTAAGTTAATAATGATTTGTCTTGATTGATTAACTTTATCATTGATAGTCCCCATTTGAGTTATGGTCTGGGATACATAATTTGAGCCTTCAATTACATTATCTAGTACAATCGTTCCTGCCTGATTCATTTCTTTAGACATATTATTTATTTGATTTATTTGTTCAATAAGGTTTTCGACGTTGGCGGCAGTTTCAGAAATTTGTGAAGTTTGTTCTTGTGCTCCGGCAGCTACTTCCTGTGTTGAGCTGCCAACATTTTGGGCATATTGATCAACTCTTTCGCTGGAATCAACTAATTGTTGACTAGAACCAGCGACTTCTAAGGATGCTTGGTTAATTTGTTTTATCATTAATTTGTAATTATTCTGCATCATGCTGATGCCTGCTATTAAAGCCCCTATTTCATTTTTTGACTTATAGCTAAAAATTTCAATTGCTAGATTTCCTCTAGCCAACTCGGAAGTAATTTTAACAAGCTGAGCCAAAGGCTTCAGTGCTTGCCTATCCATCAATAACCATCCGAGGATAGTTCCAATAAATATTAAAAAAATCCCAACAACCAGGATATTATAGGGTAATCGTGCTTTTTGTTTAGCAATATTCTCAAATTCAGCTGTTACATCATTGGCAATATTAAAAAGATTAGTTGTATTAATGTCAAAGTCATTTAATGAAAAGGTTCTTTCGTCCATAATTTTGTTTAGATATTCTTTATATGTACTCCACATTTGTTCCATTTCTATTAATCTTTCTTGTAGCACTTTATTATTAACGGGAAGAATACTTAGTTCACTATCACCTTTAGTAAAACCTAACAGTGTTTTTTCAAAAAGGTTTTGTGTATTAAGTAAATCCTTTTGTATTGCTTTATTACCTGCTTTATAAATAAGGGTTTGCCTGGCCATTTTTTCCGTAAGAGCTCTTTGCCTTCCAGCTAAATTGATATATCGGGAGAATTCATTTTGTGTTTGGATATAGGTAAAGATACTTACTGCAACAATTGAGCTAATAACTAAGATTCCTAATAAAAGAACATTAAATTTGGTTCTGATTTTCATATTCTTACCCCCTTAAGATAATAATAAACAAATATTACCATGAGGTGGCTAGATTGGATGTGATATACATCACAGTAGCATTATTGATATAATTATCCTTAAGGGTCCTTGGATAAACAAAAGGAAATCAATAAATTCAAATGGTGTTCTAAGAAAAGCTGTATTATCAGGTAACTATTAAGGATTGAGGAAACAGAATGGGATTTGGGGAGATTGTTTTTATTATTATTTAGCTCGAATATATTTCAACAGAGCATAAAAAATGACATTTGTACCTACTTATTGTGACAAATAAACCTATCTTTTGACAACTTTAGATAGTTAAAATGAAAGTAAATGGTCAGAAAGGGATAATGAGGAAATACATAGATGATATCTAAAATTGAGTAAGTCAAATAAAGGTAATTGCAGAAAAATACCGATTTTTTTATAAAAAAGTTGGGAAATATCAAAACATCTTTGAATATTAGGAGGTTCTTATGCAGGTTGTAGTATTTAGAATTGGCAAAGAGGAGTATGGCTACGCAAGTTAGATGTAGCTAGCGAAGAAATATCTTCTACTGTACAAGAACTAGCTACTGGAGCTAATGAACAGAGTCAACAGGTAGCTGAAATTGCTCAAACAGTGGACGATATGGTTAAAAATATTCAGAATATTAATAACAGATTAAAGATATTAAATAGCTCAACAGAAAAAGTAATGGAAGAAGCGGAAGCCGGTAATATTACGGTTAATCAGAATATTAATGTCATGAAGGACATAGCTGTTTTTTCACAAACTGTTGGTAGTTCTGTTAAAACATTAGAGGAAGATGCTAAAGAGATTGCCCAGATATTAAATTTAATAAATGGTGTTGCAGAGCAAACAAATTTGTTGGCATTGAATGCTACCATTGAGGCTGCACGAGCTGGGGAAGCAGGGAAGGGTTTTGCAGCTGTAGCTGAGGAAATAAGAAAGCTTGCTGAGCAATCACGAAAAGCTACTGACAATATTAAAATTCTAATAGAGAAAACCCAAGGAAATACCACAAACGCTGTAAAACTTATGGATAATGCGGAAATAGAGATAACAAAAGGTATTGAAGTATCGGAAAAAACAAGTTCAAGCCAGCAAATAGGAGCTACTATTCAGGAACTATCTGCAGTAGTTGAAGAATTTGCAGCAGGAACTCAAGAAGCGGCAAGCGCTACAGAACAACAGAGCCAAGGAACAAGGCAAATTGTAAGTGCAATCGGGAATATATCCATAGCTAGTAAAGATTTGGCTAGTTTGACAAAGGAATTTAAAACTAATTAGAAGGATAATAATTGGACAAATAGTTTGAATGTACCAACCAGCTTTAATAGATTAGCAAAAATACCTGAAGAACTGGAAGCTCGAATTATGAGTGTTGATGATTAATAATATAAGGCTTTAAAGAAAGTAATGTGAGGTTAGTAACGTGAATAACAAATTTTTAAGACAGAAGCAAAAAACTATAGTGGTCTTTACTTTGATTTTATTGAGCTTATTCTTATCAAATTACGTATATGCAGAGGATATTAAAGAGCAAAAAAATGTTTTAATAATTAATTCATACCATCAGGGATTCACCTGGTCCAAAGATGTAACTGATGGGATTATCGATACCTTTAAGAAAAGTGGCGGCAATTTTTCTACTTTTATTGAATATATGGATTGGAAAAACTACCCGACCGAGGAGAATATAAGATATCTTCACGATTATTTAAAATATAAATATCAAAACAAGGGTATCGATATGCTTATTGCCAGTGATGATGCAGCCCTCAAATTTGTATTGGAGAATAGAGAGAATATTTTTTCGAATGTGCCGGTTGTTTTTTGTGGGATAAACCAAAATGGTGTAGCGCAAATTACAAAGGGATACAAAAATGTTACAGGTGTTCTTGAGGAAATTGACCCAACAGATACTATAAAAATGGCCTTATCTATAAATCCTTCATTAAAGAATGTATATATACTATTTGATAATTCAGAAAGTGGAATATCTGCAGGTGAACTTGTTGTTAATAAAATTAAATCTATGAATGCAAATTTGAATACTATCTCTTTAAATGACCTGTCTTATAATGAATTAATCAGGAATGCAGGAAGTTATGATAAGGATAGTATTATTCTTGCCACTACTTATTATAGTGATGGTAATGGTAAAATAGTTGAATTCGAAAGTGCGTCAAGGGAAATCAGCAAAAATAGCAGTGTTCCGGTATACCATTTATATGACCTGGGCTTAAATAATGGTGCCTTTGGTGGAGTTATGACAGGTGGGAAAATTCATGGAGAAAGTGCAGCAAATCTGGCTATTCGTATACTTAATGGAGAAAATATTGATAATATTCCCGTTATACCCCCAAAAACTACCCAAAAGGTTTTTGATTTTCAGCAGTTACAAAGGTTTAATATATCATTAGATGAGATCCCCATAGATAGCGAAATAATCAATAAGCCTTTTTCATTTTATGAGACATATAAAACCATTGTCCAGAGTGTTTTAGCTGTTTTTATCATATTGATAACTTTTGTTTGTATCCAGCAATTTTATATTTTAAAAATAAAGAGGCTGAAAAAAAACATTTTGGACAGTCATGAGGAGCTTACACAGATATATGAAGAATTAGCAGCATCTGATGAAGAGTTGAAACAGCAATTTGACGAAATTTCTAATGTACAGGAAAGATTATACAAGAGTGAAGAAAGATTTAGGATCGCAACAGATGGTTCTAGTGCAATAATATGGGATTTAGATATGGCAAATATGCAATATCATTTTTCTGATAGATGGTATGAATTATTTGGTTATGAAAAAGGTGAAATAGATGAAGCCAATGGTGGATGGAAGACTATTATTCACCCCGATGATGCAATAGAAGCGGATAAAGCAAGGAAATTGCATCTTGAAGGTAAAACACCCTTTTACAATTGTGAATATAGAATGAGAACGAAAAACGGTCAATATAAATGGCTCAATGTGCGGGGCAAGGTTTTGCAGGATCACAATGGCAAAAATATTAGATTTGCAGGATCATTGATTGATATAACAGAAAAAAAGGAATATGAAACAAAACTACAAGAAAATTATCAAGAACTTGAAGCAACCTATGAGGAACTAACGGCTACCCAAGAAGAATTAAGACAACAGTATGATGAAATATTGGCAAACCATGAAAAGATCAAGGTAACCGAAGAAAGGCTTACATATCTAGCATATCATGATTCTCTAACAGGTCTGCCCAATAAACTGTCATTATATGAAAATTCATACAAGGATATTTTCCTTCCCCAAAAAGATAAAGCAGCATTACTTTTTATTGATATGGATCATTTTAAGTATATTAATGATTCAATGGGACATGCCTTTGGGGACCAATTAATAATCCAAGTAAGTGAAAGACTAACCTCGCTGCTAAAAGATTGCTGCTCTATTTATAGACTAAGTGGTGATGAGCTCATAGTCATAATGGAAAATATTAAAGGGAAAGAAGATGCAGAAGTATTTGCTTCTCATATTCTTGCTGGCTTTAAGGAAGAATTTAATGTTTTGAATAGTGTGCTGCATATTAGTTTGAGTATTGGAATTACTATTTATCCTGAACATGGCATAAACATTGAAGAATTGCTCAAATATGCTGACTTGGCTATGTATAGGGCAAAAGAGACAGGTAGAAAAAGATATGTTGTATATAATCAGCTGATGAATGAAGTCTTTACTGAACGGCTGAATATAGAAAAGCACTTACATACAGCGTTAGAGAAAAATGAATTTGAGATATATTACCAACCCCAGTTGGATTTAAAGTCAAAGAAGATAACAGGAATTGAAGCTCTATTACGGTGGAAAAGTCCGGAATTAGGCTTAGTTTCTCCATTAAAATTTATTAAGATAGCGGAGGATACTCACTTAATAATACCGTTGGGAAATTGGGTCTTAAAAAATGCATGTGATTTTCTAAAAAATCTGCATAAAAAGGGCTGCAAGGATTTATCTGTTTCAGTCAATATCTCTATCTTACAGCTTTTACAGACAGATTTTGGTAATATGGTCATTGATACCCTGGAGTTCTATGGGCTTGAACCTAAATATCTGGAATTGGAGATTACAGAGTCAATAGTAATAGAATCCTTTGAGAACATGGGCTTAATACTAGAAAAGCTAAATGGACAGGGAATAAGGATTGCCCTTGATGATTTTGGTAAGGGTTATTCTTCTTTAAGCTACTTAAAACAGTTACCCATATCAACTTTGAAAATTGACAAATCCTTTATTGATAATATTTCTAATGAAAGTAATAACAATACCTTAACAAGACATATTCTGGCCATGGGTAAAAGCATGGGAATGTGTGTGGTAGCAGAAGGAGTAGAAAGCGAAGAGCAATTAGAGTATTTAACTAAGCATGGATGTCATAAGATTCAGGGATACTTGTATAGCGAACCACTCCCTGAAGCAGAGTTAAACAAGCTGCTGGAAATTAGATAAGCATGAATTATGGATAACGAGTTTTTGCTTCCTAGAATAAAATTAGGATATTGGTACCTGTTTATAGTGACAAATGCACCTTTCTTTTGACAACTTTAGACAGTTAAGATGTAATTGAAATAGTCTACAAAAAAACTATTTATAAGTTGAAAAAGAAGGGAAGAAAAGAAATGAAGTTAAAAGTTGGGACAAGGATTATGCTCGGTTTTAGTTTAATTGTTATTTTGCTGGTAATTGTCGGGACCATTTCGTACTCAAGTTTCAATAGTGTGGAGAAACTTAAAGACAAAATTTTAGAACAAAATTATCCCGGTGTCAGGGCAGCAGAGGCTATTCTTAGTGGTCAAGCGAACCAAGGGTTAGGACTACGGGGGTTTTTGTTAACAGGACAAGAGCAGTTTAACGCTAATTACGAGAGGTATAAAAAGGACTGCGCTGATGCTATTCAAAGATCTGTTGAATTAGCGTATACACCGGAAGCACATGAATTAATAAAAAAAGCAGATGGATTATCAACGCAGTATGATCAGGTTGGCGACAAAATTATGGCGTTAAAAAAGGAAGGTAAAGATGAAGAAGCTTTCAAGCTAATGGAGAATCAAGCAGCACCGCTCATGGATCAAACTAGATTAGCGGTAAATGAAATTATTAATCTTAAAGAAAAGCAAATGGGTGAAATGTCTGAACAAATTGATACAAGTATATCCAGAGCAATGCTAATTATATTAATAATGACTGGCGCATCTTTTGTATTATCAATACTAATATCCGTTGTCACCGGCAGGAGTATTACAAAGCCTGTGGCACAGATTGCTGAGGTTACCCAGCAGGTTGCTCAAGGAGACCTGACGAAATCTATAACCCATATTGGAAACGATGAACTAGGAGATCTGGCAAAAACATTCAACAATATGGTTATGGATCTAAGAAGTGTAGTTAGGCAAATAATTGACGCTTCCCACCAACTAGCGGCTGCAAGTGAAGAATTGTCATCTTCTTCAGAGGAAACTGCTGCAGCAGCAGAGCAGGTTGCCAAAACTATTAATGATGTTGCTTCAGGTGCAACTGCACAGACAAAAAGTGTAAACGAGGCTTCCGCCGTATTAGATCAACTTTCACTAGGAGTCAAACAGGTAGCCGAAAATGCAATGGCAGTAAATAATTCCTCAAATAAGGCCCGGAATGCCGCTGTTTCAGGGCAGGAGGATGCCTCCCTAGCTACTGAAAAAATGGAGCAAGTACAGAAGTCTTCCGCGGCAGCAGCACAAACTATCGAAGAATTGCGGATGGGCTCTGAAAAGATAGGTGAAATTGTAGATGTTATTAAAGGGATTGCGGGTCAGACTAATTTACTTGCCTTAAATGCGGCTATTGAAGCGGCGCGGGCCGGGGAACAGGGAAGGGGCTTTGCCGTTGTTGCTGAGGAAGTGCGGAAATTAGCAGAAGAATCAAGAACATCTGCAGATACTATTGCTAAATTAATTAATAATATTCAGATTGGTACAGCTAAAGCAGTTGAAGCAATGAATAGCGGAGCCACTGAAGTTGAAGAGGGCGTCAGAACTGTACAGAAATCAATGGATGCCTTTACAATGATAAATAAAGAAATCCTAGGAGTCTCAGAACAGGTTGAGCAGGTCTCTGCTGCCAGCCAGCAGATGGCCGCCGGAAGTGGTCAGGTTGTAATGTCAATGAAAAATATAGAAAAAATATCCGGTCAAATGGACGCAGGGGCTCAGGAGGTCGCGGCATCAATAGAGGAACAGACAGCTTCCATGGAGGCAGTCGCTTCTCAGGCAGAAGAATTAGCAAAACTCGCTGAACAATTACAATCAACCGTAGCTAAATTCCAGGTTTAGAGTAAGATATTAAAACTTTTTATTAGGAGGCATTTATGCAGGTTGTAGTTTTTAAAATTGGCAAAGAGGAATATGGCGTCGATATTCAGAGAGTACAGGAAATTGTTTTAGATCAGAAAAGGACAAAACTGCCTAATTTTGCTGAGTATATGGAAGGGGTTATTAACCTGAGGGGTATCATTATCCCAGTTCTTAATTTGGCAATAAAGTTTAATCTCGTGGCAGGAGAAGATGCAAAGTCAACGAGGTTAATAGTACTTAATCTCGAAGACGATAAAAAAATAGCCATTATAGCCGATGAAGTTACGGAAGTACTTACAATCACGGAACAGGAAATTGAAAACATAGATAACTTTACTCAAACAACAAATAAGCACTGTATATCGGGTATTGCAAAATTAAAGGATAAGTTAGTTATCCTTCTTGAAGTAGGCTCTATAGTGGATGCAGAAGAACTTCCCAAGATAGACCTGGAATTATTAGAGTCAAAAACTGCAAAGTGAATTTCAGGATGCCCTACTTGTAGTATAAATTAAAATTACTATAAGGCAAAGCTTACATTAGGTGGGATAATCCCATCTAATGTAAGCTTTAAGCTAATTTACTAGTTTAACACTAGATGCTGTCATTAACTATCTAAGGGGTGTTAAAATGGAAATATTATCAGAAAAAGAAATTGAAGAAATTTTAAGGGAATTAAAAATAGTGTATGCAGAGTTAACAAAAGCTGAGATTGAAGAAGGCGAGAAATGATTTATACAGAAAGAGATGAAATCACAAAGGCAGGGGTCTAAGGATTAAGCTGTAATTACCAGACTGCCGGAGTGAAAAATAGATATTAATGCTTACCGGTAACCTTTTTGGTTACTTTTTTAGTACTATGCCAAAAAAGTATTAAATTTTACCTAGAATATCGATAAAACAATTCCATATGACCAGTTTAATGCCAATTAAGCCGATTAATCTACTTAATTTCGGTGTAAAGGTGTATAATGTTTAAATAATAAAAAGTATTATATAAATAGAGGAGAATTAAGCATGAACATAATTGGAGAGCTTCTAGGCAGAAGGGGAGAAACTTATCCCTTTAGAGATTTGAATTATAAGAACATTACTGCAGGGTTTATATGTGGGTTATTAGCGGTAACAGGTCCGCCAGCCCTTATTTTAGAAGCTGCAGCAAATGGCAATTTTACAACTACCCAGACTATCCTTTGGATGTTTTCCGTTTATGTATTTGGTGGCCTTTATAGTATCCTTATTCCACTATATTACCGAATGCCTATAGTTGGTGCCCATACTATTACTGGGGTCGCTTTTTTAGTAACAGTTACCTCAAAATTTACCTATTATGAGCTAATAGGTGCATATATTTTTTCAGGTATATTAATTCTTACTATTGGCTATTTTGGTGTATTTTCAAAATTAATGGGCTATGTACCCAAACAGATCATTGCGGCAATGTTAGCGGGAATGATCATGAAGTATATGATTAATTTTGCGCTTTCTATTAGCGTCCTGCCGGTGATTGGTGGAGTATCTTTAGTGGTCTTTTTTATTTTTAGCAAATGGAATAAACGGATACCCCCTATAGTTGCCGCCATTTTTACAGCATTTATTTTATTGCTTTTAACACAGCCACTAAATAGTAATGGACTGACAGCAGCTTTTATTTTTCCACATATTCAACTTCCTGAATTTAGCTTACTTAGCTTTGTTTCTGTTTCCATTCCCCTAGCTCTACTCATTTTAAGTAATGATGCAGCTGTGGGAGTAAGTGCATTAGAACAAAATGACTATAATCCGCCCGTAAATCAAATTGTTTCCTGGAGTGGGTTTTTTTCTATTATTACAAGTTTTTTTGGTGGACAATCTGCAAATATCGCCGGGATGATGACAGCCATTTGTTCTGATAAAGAGGCAGGACCAAAGGAAAAAAGGTATATGGGGGCTGTTGTCCTAGGAATTATACTTATTTTATTCGGCTTATTTGCGTGGAAACTAGTGCCATTTATTCAGACCTTGCCACAAACATTTGTCTCCATCCTTGTTGGATTTGCCCTTCTAGGTGTGTTTGCAAATAGTCTGCAGCTTAGCTTTTCCAACCCAATTATGAAAACTAGTGTGGCATTTACTTTTATTATAGCCGTATCAAACCTTACGATTTTTAGTATCAGTGCTCCCGTCTGGTCATTGTTAATCGGTACATTTATTGCTCGATGTATTGAAAATCAGAAGAGTACTTTATAAATTAGATTAAAAATATTAATTTAAATTTGTGAGATCTAACATAATGTTAGGTCTTTTTTTAATATACATTACTAAGCGGTCCTTTTAAGTAATTCTCATTTTTAATCAAAGGAGAGTGTTATGAATGTTAGTCTTTTTAGGTGCAGTTATTGTTGTGGCTTCTGTGTATTTTCTAATCAAACAGTATGAATCAAGGATGGTTTTGTTTGCTGCGGGAGTTCTAATGGCATTAGTTGCCGGTAATCCAATGGTTGCTTTACAAGCCTTTGCCACTCGGATGACTACAGGAGGTCTTATTACAGCAATTTGTTCTGTTATGGGTTTTGCCTTTGTCATGAAATATACTGAATGTGATAAACATCTGATAAATCTACTGGCAAATGGTTTAGCTAAAGTAAGACCAGTGTTAGTACCAGGTGCAGTATTAGCTACTTTTGCAATAAATATTGCTTTGCCAAGTGCCGCTGGTGTTTCCGCTGCCGTAGGTGCTATTTTTATTCCATTATTGATTGGTGCGGGAATTCACCCGGCAATGGCAGCAACAGCAGTACTTGCTGGAACCTTTGGCAGTATGTTAAATCCGGGATTATCCCATAACCCCTTTATTGCTAAATTAGCTAATGTTGATGTTATGGAAGTAATTGCTGTACATACCACTGCTGATTTAGTTGCAGTAGTTATAGGTGCCATAAGTCTTGCAATAGTAGCTAAAGTATTAAAAGAGGATAACGGATATGTTGATGAGATAGCGGCAACATCACTGGAAAAACAGGTAGCTTTTGATGTTAAAATTTTATATGCGATAATTCCTATAATACCGGTTGTCCTTCTAATCTTAGGGTCTTCAATATTACCGGCAATTAAAATGGGTGTGCCAGAGGCAATGCTTATTGGTGCAATAATTGGTGTAGCGGTGACCCGTAAAAACCCAGGAGAAGTTACTACACAATTCTTTGCAGGTATGGGTGAAGCCTACGCGAAAATAATGGGGATTATCATTGCGGCTGCTGTTTTCGTTTCAGGGATGGAGGCTACCGGCTTAGTTGAAGTGTTTACAAATATGTTGATAAATTCCGAAGGAATAGTTAAATTAGCTGCAACTTTTGGTCCATTTCTGCTTGCCGTTGTATCCGGCTCCGGAGATGCTGCAGCCTTTGCTTTTAATGAGGCAGTAACACCCCATGCCGCAAAATTCGGTTTGGATATTATCAATATGGGTAGTATTGCGGCTTTAGGCGGGGCTTTAGGTAGAACAATGTCACCTATTTGCGGTGCTACTATTGTTTGTGCCTCAATAGCAAATGTTAACCCTATGGAGTTAGCTAAACGGAACGCACCAGGCATGATTATAGCAGCTATAGCTGTAATGTTCATTCTTTTATAAATATAGGTAATTTTAAGGAGAATCTAAATTATGAAGGTTAATGTGAAAAGGTTGCAAAGAGATTTTGATAATATCGCCCAGTTTGGCCAGCTGGCAAATGGGGGAGTAACAAGGCTTGCGTTTTCCCAAGCAGATTTACAAGCAAGAACATATTTAAAGCAAGTTATGGTGGAATTAAAGCTAGAGGTTTATATAGATGCTTTTGGAAATATGCGGGGCAGGAGGGAAGGTCAACTTAGCCTTCCCCCTGTTGTCATTGGTTCCCATCTGGATACTGTTCCTGATGGTGGTCATTATGATGGTGTAGTGGGGTTAATTGGTGCTCTAGAAGTAATCCGTGTATTAAATAATAATAAAATTATTACCCCAAGGCCCATTGAGATAATCAATTTTTCCTGTGAGGAATCAAGTCGTTTTAGGGCAGGCACCTTAGGCAGTAAAGTTTTAATTGGCAAAATTACAAAGGAAGCATTAAAGCAGTTGGCTGATAAAGATGGAATTAGTCTTTATGAAGCATTAGAAAAATCAGGCTTCAATCCTGAGGATATTGATAATAGTCGTATTTATCCCGGGGAGATATTTGCTTTTATTGAAATGCATATAGAGCAGGGTCCGGTTTTGGAACAAGAAAAACATCACGTGGGGATTGTAACTGCTATAGCGGCCCCCACCAGATATAAAGTAATTATTGAAGGAAGAGCAGACCATTCAGGCAATACACCGATGTATATGCGAAAAGATGCTTTAACTGCTGCTAGCGAGCTTATTCTTGGTGTTGAAGAAATAGCAAAAAATCAAGCGGGAGAAAAAACTGTGGGGACTGTAGGCTATATATATGCCCAACCCGGAGCAATGAATGTTGTGCCAGGGAGAGTAGAGCTAGGAATTGATATTCGGGACATAAATATGGAGGATAAAAAATCAGCAGTCGGTAAAGTTATTAAGTTAATTTCTGATATTCAAGAGCGCAGGGAGATAATTATTAATTATGAACAGCTCTCTGATGAAGAGCCGGTGGTTTTGTCAGAAAAAGTGATCAAAACTATAGAAGAAGAAGCGAAAACCCAAAACTTGTCCTATAAAATCATGCCTAGTGGAGCTGGTCATGATGCCATGTATATGGCTAATGTAACTGATGTTGGTATGATTTTTATACCCAGTATTGGTGGGGTCAGTCATAATATTAATGAATATAGTCGTATGGAGGATGTGGCTAAAGGAACAGAGCTTCTTTTAGGTGCTACACTTAAATTGACTCAAGAGGAGTGTGATAGTTAATGACAGATACTCTCAGACAATTAGTACAGGAGATCGAACCTTTACTTATTAAATATCGCCGAGATTTTCATAAATACCCGGAGGCAGGCTGGACTGAATTTAGAACCGCAGCGAAAGTTACTGAAAAGCTTTTGGATCTGGGATATGAGGTAAAATTTGGCGCAAATGCCGTAAGTCAAAAGGATATGCTAGGGGTTCCATCGGAGGATGAGCTGAAAATACATATGGAAAGGGCAATTAAACAAGGAGCCAAGCCTGAAATAGTCAAAAAAATGGAGGGTGGGCTTACCGGTATTATTGCTGAATTGGATTGTGGGGAGGGGCCTACTGTTGCCCTGAGATTTGATATTGATGCCAATGATATCAGTGAAGCCAAGGATGAAAAACATCGTCCTTATCAGGACGGATTTTCTTCAGAAAACCCAGGTGTAATGCATGCTTGTGGTCATGATGGACATGTCGCAATGGGTTTAGGCATGGCTCAGATTATCACTAAAATTAAAGATAAGTTAAAGGGAAAGGTTCGATTAATATTTCAACCCGGTGAGGAAGGATCCAGGGGAGCTAGTGCCATGGTAGCCGCCGGTGCTGTTGATGGAGTTGACTTTATTTTAGGAGCCCATATAGGTTTTCAGGCTAAAAAGAATGGGCAATTAATATGCAGTACAGGAAAATTTTTAGCTACTAACAAATTAGACGTTACCTTTACCGGCATTCCCGCCCATGCAGCAGCTGCACCTGAAGAAGGACGTAATGCTCTGTTAGCTGCCTCCTGTGCAGCTTTAAATATGCATGCTATCTCTCGTCACAGTGGGGGAGCTTCTAGAATCACTGTTGGGATGTTAAATGCCGGACAGGGTCGTAATGTAATTCCGCCTAACGCGCTAATGAAGATGGAAACCCGCGGAGAAACCACCGATATTAATGATTACATGTATAACTCTGTACAGGATATAATCGCAGGTGCCGCTAAGATGTATGGCGTAGAATTTCAAACGAAAATTGTTGGTGCAACAAAAAGCGGCGAAAGCAGCCCGGAAATGAAAACAAAAGTAAAAAATATTGCTCAGGAAATGGAAGTATTTACAGAAATAATTGATTATGTCAGCTTTGGAGCTACCGAAGATTTCTCTCACTTTATGACAGTTGTGCAGGAGAATGGTGGGATAGGCACCTATGTAATGGTGGGCTCCCAATTGGCTGCAGGGCATCATGATTTTTATTTTGATTTTGACGAGTCGTGTTTAGCTCCTGGCGTGGAATTAATGTTAAAGACCGTAGTTGACCTAATAGGATAGCTATAATGTCCTTTATTAGGTTATAAAAGAAGGGAAGGGAAATCATGGCATACAAATACCAGATATTATTGCAGAAGGGCTTTGTAGTGGACCCCGTTTCTAAGAAAAATGGGGTTATGGATATTGGTATAGCTGATGGTAAAATTATCGAGATTGCACCGGAAATAAACCCTGCTTTAGCTGAGGAAAATTTTAATTTGCATGGATTGTATGTAGTACCAGGTCTTGTAGATCTTCATATGCATGCTTCTGCTTGGTTAGGAGGAAAATATGGACATAAAATGCTTGCCCAGGCGGGAGTTACCTCAGCATTGGATATGTCGGGACCTATTGATAGCGTTTTAGACATAGCCAGAGATTTCGGTGTAGGCATTAATATTGCGTGTATTCAATATGTACGCCCCGAGCACACCGTAAAAAATAGTAGCCCTGATAATGAAGAGCTACAGGATTTATTAGACGGTTCTCTAAGTAAAGGTGCTATTGGTTTAAAACTTTTGGGTGGTCATTACCCCCTAACCCCAGAAGCTACTGCTCGAGCAATAGTAATAGCAAATAAAAATAATGCTTATCTAGCCTTTCATGCAGGTACTTTAGAAAAGGGTTCAAATATAGAGGGGTTTTTAGAAGCGGTTGAATTGGCTGCCGGCAATGCCTTGCATCTAGCACATATCAATAGCTACTGTCGTGGACTGGTTAGACCTTATATGACAGAAACCGAAGAAGCTATTAAAGCTTTAGAGGAGAATCCCAGGATTCGCTCCGAATCCTATCTCTCACCCTTAAACGGAACCAGTGCCAAGTGCACCGATGGTATACCTGAAAGCAATGTAACTAAAAAATGCTTAATTACAGGTGGTTTTCCTGCAACTGAAGCAGGTTTTGAAGAAGCTGTTAGGGAAGGATGGGCCCAAATAAATATGGAGGCAGGCGGCAAAATGATTGTTGCCACCGGCCAAGATGCAGTTAATTACTGGCGAGGAAAAGAAACTGATACCACAGTAAGTTTTGCTGTTAATCCGCCGGAACCCCGTATCCGATTGGTTACAGCTAAAAGAGCCTCAGGAGAATTTGTAGTTGACTCTATTAGTACAGACGGGGGCGGTATTCCCCGGAATGTAACAGTAGAGATGGGCTTGAGTTTAGTAAAGCTACAAGCTCTTACTATGGAAGAGTTTGTTCTTAAAACAAGCTATAATCCAGCTCAGATACTAGGATTAAAGAATAAAGGTCATTTTAAACTAGGAGCAGATGCAGATATTACGGTGCTAAACTACAAAAAGCAAAAGCCCTTTATGAGTATAGCTAATGGAAAAGTAGTAATGTATAAGGGCTATGTGTGTGGTCAAGGGAGTTCTATAATTACAACTTCTTCTGGTAAGGACTATATAAAAAATAAAGGACTAAAACCAATTATTGTTGATCTCGCTGAAAGTGCATTTTATAGGGGATTTTAAACTTAATAAAGCTAAAAGCGATAGCAATAAGCAGAGATCCTGCATATTGCTGTCGCTTTTATTATACAAAAAAACCATTGACTATAAATGGGAATAATGCTACATTGCAAGTAAGTACTTGCGTACATAAAAAGGGGGCTCTATATGGATATCGTAGTAATGGATACTAATGAAAAAATCCTAGAAGCTACCATTGAAATAATTAAGAAAAAGGGTTTGAAGGCGGCCACAACCCGTGCTATTGCAGTAAACGCAGGCGTGAATGAAGTGACTATTTTTCGGAACTTTGGGAGTAAAAAAGGAATAATAAAAGCTCTCATTGAAAAATGCTCTTATGCTCCTGCATTTTCCAAGGTCTTGAAGGAAAGAGTAGTGTGGGATCTTGAAAAGGATTTATATATGCTGGCAAAGCAATATCACCAAATAGCCAATAAAAATCATGATTTAATTGTTATTATGATTAGTTTAATGGGAACGGGCCATTTTCCTGAGCTTCAGCGGGAAATTGTTAATATACCTCGACAGTTAAAGGGAGATCTGCACGATTATTTTACTATTATGAGAGAAAAAGGAAAGATAATTGACACAAATATCGAAGCCCAAGTTATGAACTTCATTGGGGCAAATTTCGGTTTATTTTTCACCCGGTCCCTTTTCGGAACCCAACTTACAGAGTTGACAGAGGAGGAATTTTTGCAAAACAGCATTCAAGTTTTTGTTAGAGGGCTGCAACCTTAAAATAGTGACTGGAGGATAGTACAACTACATGGAATAGCTTTTCTTTAGAAGCTTTTCCCGGCCAACGAATACGCAAGGTTAGCCAACTGTTTATCAGCTGTTTCATATAGAGTGCGATGGAGGAGAAACGATGGATAGAATTTTAAATGTGGGACTTGATGTTGGCTCTACAACGGTTAAGATGATTATCTTGGATGAGGATAACAATATTGTTTATAAGAAATATTTGAGGCATTTCTCAGATATAAAAAATACAGTTATAGCCTTAATTGAAGATGCAAAATCGATTATGCAAAGAAATTCACTAACCTTTATGGTTACAGGATCTGGTGGGTTTGAAATTTCCCAAAAATTACAGGTGCCTTTTATACAAGAGGTAATTGCCTGTGCCCGTGCAATCAAAAGAGTAATTCCAAATACTGATACAGCAATAGAACTTGGTGGAGAGGACGCCAAAATAACATATTTTGGTGAATTTGTTGAGCAAAGAATGAATGGCACCTGTGCTGGTGGGACAGGGGCTTTTATTGATCAAATGGCAGCTTTGTTAAAGACAGATGCTTCAGGGTTAAATGAATTGGCAAAAAATTATAAAATTATTTATTCAGTTGCCTCAAGATGTGGTGTGTTTGCCAAAACCGATATTCAGGCCTTATTAAATGAAGGTGCAGCAAGGGAGGATGTTGCCGCATCTATTCTTCAGGCTGTTGTGAATCAAACCATTAGTGGCTTGGCACAGGGCAGACCAATAAGTGGTGATGTTGCTTTTTTGGGTGGACCCCTGCATTTTATGCCGGAGCTTAGAAGACGATTTATGGAAACCCTTAAGTTAAAAAGCAATAGTGGTATTTTTCCTGATGACTCTCAGTTTTTTGTAGCCCTTGGGGCAGCCTTTTCATCTAAAGCAGAGATACCTGTTCCCTTTGAGTGTTTATATGAAAGATCCCCAATTATTTTTAATATCAACAATGAAGATGCTGTGAAACTAGAACCATTATTTTTAAATGATGGGGAATATCAAGAATTTAAGGAAAGGCATGCAAAGAACAAGGTAAATAGAGTAGATATAGGTAGTTATACAGGTAATGCTTACTTGGGCATAGATGTGGGTTCTACCACAACAAAGGTGGCACTTATCAGTGAAAGTGGGGGGTTGTTATTTTCCAACTATGGAAGTAATCTGGGTAATCCTTTAGAATCTACGATAATAGCCTTAAAAGAATTATATAAAGAGCTAAATGCTAATACAATAATTGCAAACTCTGCAGTTACGGGTTATGGAGAACATTTAGTAAAAGCCGCACTTAAAGTTGATATTGGAGAAATTGAAACGGTGGCCCATTATAAAGCGGCTGATTTTTTCCTGCCTGGAGTTAACTATGTTTTAGACATTGGCGGACAGGACATGAAAAGCTTAGTAATTAATAATGGTAGTATTGACTCAATTATGCTAAATGAAGCTTGCTCTTCGGGCTGTGGATCCTTTATTGAAACTTTTGCCAACTCCTTAAATATGGATGTGAAAGAGTTTGCCAGCTTAGGAATTAAGTCAAAAAATTCTGTAGACCTGGGAGTTCGTTGTACTGTTTTTATGAACTCTAAGGTCAAACAAGCCCAAAAAGAAGGAGCTAATTTAAGCGATATTTCCGCCGGAATTTCCCTTTCGGTAATAAAAAATGCGTTATTTAAGGTTATAAGATTAAGAAATGCTGAGCAATTAGGTGAAAAGATTGTTGTTCAAGGGGGAACCTTTTATAACGAGACAGTCCTCCGAGCCCTAGAGAAAATTACTAATAGAGAAGTCCTGCGCCCTGATATTGCTGGAATAATGGGTGCATTTGGTGCAGCTTTGATTGCTAAAGAACGTTATGAGGTGGGTTATCAAACTAACCTCCTTCAAGATGAAGAACTAAATGATTTTACAACTGAGACAGCTATGAAACATTGTACAATATGTAGTAATAACTGTCAGATTATAATAAAACGTTTTCCAAATGGCAGTGAGTTTTATTCCGGAAATAGATGTGAAAGAGGTGCGGGAAAAGAGAAAGCTAAAAACGACATACCTAACCTCTATGAATATAAGTACAAACGGGTATTTGACTATAAATCATTACCCGAAAAGGAAGCATCTAGAGGGATTATCGGTTTGCCGAGGGTTTTAAATATGTATGAAGATTTCCCCTTTTGGCATACATTTTTTACTGAGTTGGGTTATAGAGTTATTATTTCAAGTCGTTCATCAAAGGCAATTTATGAGCTGGGCATGGAGACTATTCCTTCAGAATCAGTTTGTTACCCAGCAAAGCTGGTACATGGGCATATCACAGACTTGGTAAACAAAGGAGTAAAAAAGATATTTTACCCCTGTATACCTTATAACATAAAAGAGGATCAGGGAGCTAACAATAAATATAATTGTCCAGTTGTGACATCTTATCCGGAAACCATTAATGCCAATATGGATATATTAAGGACAGGAGATATCATCTTTTATCGCCCATTCTTACCCATCGATATTCCTAAGAGAATGGGCAAACGGCTGATTGAGGAGCTTGCACCTGAAGGCATACCAAAAGGTGAGATTACCCGGGCTGCGGATATTGCTTATAAAGAACTTGCCAGATATAAAGATGATATAAGGAAAAAGGGAGAAGAAACCCTTAGCTATATTAATGAAAATAATCTTAAGGGAATCGTACTTGCAGGAAGGCCATATCACATTGATCCGGAAATTAACCATGGGGTGCCGGATATGATTAAGTTTTATGGCTTTGCCATTCTCTCAGAGGATGCCATAAGTCATTTAGCAAAGGTTGAAAGGCCGCTTCGTGTTGTAGATCAGTGGGTGTACCACACCAGAATGTATGCAGCTGCGACTTTTGTAGCCCAGCAAAAAAACCTGGAATTGATTCAATTGAACTCCTTTGGGTGTGGTTTAGATGCTGTGACAATAGATCAGGTAAAAGAAATTCTAGACACCCATGGCAAGACCCATACTGTACTCAAGATTGATGAGATCAACAACTTAGGTGCTGTGAGAATACGGGTGCGCTCTTTGATTGCCGCCATGGATGAGCGGGAAAAAAAGGGTTTTACACCGAAAAGGTTATATGAAAATCAACACAGGTATTTCTTTACCAAGGAAATGAAAAAAAACCATACAATATTGGCCCCCCAGATGTCGCCCATTCATTTCCAGTTTTTAAAAACCGGATTTGAGAAAGCCGGATATAAAGTTGAGGTCCTTCCATCAGTGGATAAGGGCGCTATTGATGAAGGCTTAAAATATGTCAATAATGATGCCTGCTATCCAACTATTATAGTGGCTGGTCAACTAATGAAGGCTTTGAAATCGGGAAAGTATGATCTAAATAACACCTCTGTAATAATGAGCCAAACAGGTGGGGGATGTCGAGCCAGTAACTATATTGCTATTATTAGAAAGGCATTAAAGGATGCAGGGATAGAGCATGTACCGGTAATTTCGCTTTCTACCGGTTTAGAAAAAAACCCCGGTTTTAAAATTACTCCTGCTATTTTTGATAACCTTATGATGGGTTTAGTTTATGGGGATCTTTTAATGCGGGTTTTATATAAAGTTAGACCATATGAAAAAATACCCGGTTCCGCTAACAAACTATATCGACATTGGGTAGATAGGTGTCAAGAGGCATTAAGTAATGGTGGAAAAAGCAAGTTCAAGGAAAACATTTTCAATATAGTAAAGGATTTTGATAGTATGGAAATTTATGGGGATTTAGTAAAGCCCAAGGTTGGAATAGTAGGCGAAATATTAGTAAAATTTCATCCTACAGCTAATAATAACATTGTAGAATTATTAGAAGCTGAAGGTGCCGAGGCAGTAGTACCTGATTTAATTGATTTCTTCTTATATTGTGCCTATGATAATAAGGTTCGACATGAGATACTCTCAGGGAGCTATTGGGATAGGATATCTGGAATGTTTTCAATAACAACCATTGAGTCCTATCGAAAACAAATGAAGAAAGCTCTCAGTGAAAGCAAGAGGTTTGAGGCTCCTAAGGCTATTGAGGAGATTGCCCACTGTGCTTCCAAGCATCTCTCATTAGGAAACCAATCAGGAGAGGGCTGGTTTTTAACAGGGGAGATGGTTGAGCTTATTAAAAGTGGAGTCAATAATATTGTTTGCTTACAACCATTTGCCTGTTTGCCAAATCATATAACAGGAAAAGGTATGATAAAAGAGCTTAGGAGGTCGTACCCTTCGTCAAATATCGTACCTATAGATTATGACCCAGGAGCAAGTGAAGTCAATCAGCTAAATCGTATTAAACTCATGCTTTCAGTAGCAAAGGGGTCATAACCGGGGTCAGGCTTTACTTTGTTACTTTCTCTTAAGGATGAATAAAGAAAATCCCACTTTGCAGTGGGATTTCTTTATTCATTTAAGTCCTGGCGCTCTGCAGTCACAAGATAAATTACATTTTCACCTAGATTTGTTGTATGGTCAGCTATTCGTTCTAGATACCTGCTGACAAACATTAATTGGGTTCCTTGTTTTATATTTTTAGGATTTTCCAGCATATAAGTTAGCAGTTCCCTAATAATTTGGGCATGTAAACCATCGACAATATCATCTTTGGCCGCAAGGGATTGGGCCAGCTCTATATCCTCATTAATATATGAATCCAAAGCCTCTTTTAACATATTTTGGGCTATTTCTGCCATCCGAGGGATATCAATAAGGGGTTTTATGAGCGGTTCATTTCCAATTCTTAAAGTAGTTTTTGCAATATCTACAGCATTATCACCAATTCTCTCTAGGTCTGTTATTATCTTAAAACCGGCAGCAATTCTACGCAAATCTTTGGCCATTGGCTGTTGAGTAGCAATAAGTTTTAAGATTTGTTCTTCAATTTCTAATTCAAGAACATCAATTATATCATCTTGGTCAATTACTTTTTGAGCCAATTTAGAATCCTGTTTAGCCAGAGAAGTAACGGACAAACTAATTTGTTCCTCAACTAGGCTGCCCATTTTTAAAATTTCTTTTTCTAACGTATCTAGTGCATTTTGATAATTTGATCTTATCATCAATATACCTCCTATTAACCAAATCTACCGGTAATATAATCTTCTGTTCTTTTGTCTGTGGGCTTAGTAAAAATATTTTCTGTTATATCATATTCTATTAGTTCCCCATTTAGAAGGAAAGCTGTATAATCAGATATTCTAGCTGCTTGCTGCATATTATGAGTTACTATGACTATAGTATACTGCTCTTTAAGTTCCTGCACCAGTTCCTCAATTCTCAAGGTAGAAATAGGGTCTAAGGCGGAGGCCGGTTCATCCATTAATAAAATATCCGGCTCAACAGCTAAAGCCCGGGCAATACAAAGTCTTTGCTGTTGCCCTCCTGATAGACTCATACCTGAATGATTTAGGCGATCCTTCACCTCATCCCATAAGGCAGCCCTGCGTAAGCTTTTTTCAACGGACTCATCTAATACCCTTTTATTTTTTACACCATTCAATTTCAAGCCAGAGGCGACATTATTATAGATAGTCATGGTAGGAAAGGGATTGGGCTTTTGAAAAACCATGCCGATTTTCCGTCGTATTTCTACCGGATCTACTTGACTACTATAGATATCTGTTTTATTAATTAATATTTTACCTTCCACTTTAGCACCTGGCACGACTTCATGCATTCTATTTAAACAACGAATAAAGGTTGACTTGCCGCAGCCGGAAGGACCAATTATAGCGGTAACCCTATTTTTGAAAATTTCAAGACTTATACCTTTTAAGGTTTGCAAGGACCCATACCAAGCCTTAACATCATTGACCTGAATGACTTTCTCCATCACGTCTCACTCCATTTTTGTTTAATTTAGTTTATTACCACGGGTTGCCAGCCTGGCAATTATGCTAAGAAATAAAACCACTAATATTAAAAGCAACGACCCTGCCCAAGCCTGATTATGCCACTCATCAAAAGGCGAAATAGCATAGGTGAAAATCTGTAAAGGTAGTGCACCAATGGGCTGGTCTAGCTTGGTACTCCAAAAGTGGTTACCAAAGGCTGTCAATAGTAGAGGCGCCGTTTCGCCGGCTACCCTGGCAATCCCTAGCATTATCGTAGTGATAATCCCTTTAATTGCTGTTGGTAAAACAATACTTACGATAACTCTCCATTTACGCATACCTAGAGCCAGTGCTGCTTCCCGTAAGGAATCAGGGACCATTTTTAGCATACCCTCAGTTCCCCGAATAACTATGGGAATAAGCATGATACCTAAAGCTACTCCACCGGCCAAAGCTGAAAAAGACTTCATCGGTAAAACAATTATTAAATAAACAAAGATGCCTACTACAATCGAAGGAATACCAAGTAAGCTATCTGCTACAAACCGTACGGTAGAAGGAAAAAGGCCTGTCTGCTGGTATTCTGATAGGTAAATTGCAGTCAAAACTCCTACGGGGATCCCCATCAGAGCAGCTAAAGAGACTAATACCAAGGTTCCAACCAGAGCATTGCCCATTCCTCCACCGGGCTCACCTACAGGGGCAGGCAAATTAGTGATAAATTGTAAATCCAGAGCTTTAATACCGGAAATACCAATATGAGTTAGGATACTGAAAAGAGGGATTAATGCTAATAAGGTACTTAAAAGCATAATGGTAAGCATTAAATAATTAATAATTTTTCTAGGTTTATAGCGTTTAGCATATTGATTTTGAATTTCACTCATTGTCTGATGCCCCCTTTCGGTCCCCGAGCCACTGACCAAATAAAGAACCGAGCCAAACCATTCATAATAAAGGTAACCAGAAATAAAAGCAAACCAACTTCTATAAGAGCAGATAAGTAGATATCATCTGTTGCTTCAGTAAATTCATTGGCAATAACCGCTGCCATCGAATGGGCCGGAGCAAAGAGGGAAGCCTTTATTTCCGGTCGATTTCCAATTACCATGGTAACGGCCATTGTTTCGCCTAAAGCTCGACCCATCCCTAGAATAATTCCACCCAAAATTCCTGATTTGGCAAAGGGCAGGATGGCATATTTAATAACCTCCCACCGAGTAGCTCCTAAGGCCATAGCCCCCTCCCGTTGAAGTGTAGGGACCGAGCTGATTATATCCCGGGAAATTGCGGTTATAATTGGAATAATCATAATAGCCAAAATAAGACCAGCTGAGAGCATACCAATACCCAAAGGAGGTCCGCTAAATAAAGGAATCCAACCAAATAAATCTCCTATGGGCTTTTGAATATACTGTCTTATAAAAGGAACAAAGACAAAAATGCCCCACAATCCATAAATAACACTAGGTATAGCTGCTAACAACTCAACCAAAAAACCCACAGGGGTGCTAAGCCAGGGTGGGGCTATTTCTGTTAAATACAAGGCAATACCTACACTAACAGGTGTAGCTATGAGGATAGCAATCAAAGAAGACACAATTGTACCAAAAATATATGCACCTGCTCCAAATTCTCCCTTAACAGGATCCCACTCCATACTAGTAATAAATTTAAATCCAAACTTCTCCACAGATAAAGCAGACTCCATAAATAGTTTAAAAATAATAAAGCCAAGTAAAAGAATAACCCCTAAGGAAGCAGTAAAAGTTAAAGCCTTAAATATTTTATCGAGGGGGATATTTTGGGCATTACTCTTGTCTTTTGGGTTAATGGCTTTTTTCTTAATATCTTTATCCAACATCAGCAACTCCTTCCAGCATTCCATGTACACATCTTTAGGGAACATTCAAAATGAATGTTCCCTAAAGCAACTAGCTTAAATAAAATATATTGTATTGGGAATTCCTATTTAATTACTGCTAAATTATTATCATTCAATTTTGCGATTTCTTCAGGGATTGGAGCATAATGTAAGGCTTTAGAAAATTGTTGTCCATCACGATACATCCATTTAGTAAGCTTTAATAGTTCTTCTTTCATAACCTGATCTTCATACTTTTCATTCAAGAGAATCCAAGAGAAACCTACGATACCATAGGCATCTTTACCACCGGGCTCTACGATAGATACTCTTGTATCTTTGGGCATATCAGCTATAGCTCCAGCAGCAGCTGCACTGGCAGCTTCCAAGGAAGGAGCAGTGAAATTACCATCTTTGTTACGAAGCTTAGCATAAGACAAGTTGTTAGTAGTGGCATACGCTAATTCTACATATCCAATGGAGCCAGGGAGTTGTTTAACTTGACCTGCAACACCTTCATTTCCTTTACCGCCAATACCTGCTGGGAATTTAACGGATTTCCCGGCACCAACTTTTTCTTTCCACTCTGAACTTACTTTTGATAAGTAGTCAGTAAAGATTGATGTTGTACCACTTCCGTCAGAGCGGAACACAGGAGTAATGTCCACATTAGGTAATTTAATGTCGGAATTATCTGCAGCTATTTTGGGGTCATTCCATTTTTTGATTGTACCAAGGTAAATATCCGTTAATGTTTCTTGAGTTAATTTTACTCCAGAAGCAATACCCTCTAAATTATAGACAACTGCAACTGCACCGATCGTCATAGGAACGTGGATTACACCGTTCTTTATTTTACCCATTTCCTCTTCACTCAGAAAAGCATCAGATGCACCAAAGCTCACAGTTCCTTCCATCATCTGCTTAACACCACCACCGGAACCTATTGACTGATAGTTTACTTTGATTTCCGGGTTAAGCTTGTTGTATGCAGAAAACATTTTAGAGTATAGCGGATATGGGAATGTTGCACCTGCACCGTTAATTGTTAAGTCTTTCGCTGGCTCTTTTACTTCTTGCTTTGTTTCCTCTTTTTTAACATCTTCTTTTTTGCCACAGCCTACAACTACTAAAGATAAGGCTAAAATAAGTACTAATGCGATTACACCTGCTCTTTTGAACATTTAATGTTCCCTCCTCATTTTTTGAAAAGTTGTCTTTACAAGTAATAAATTAACACAACTATGTAAATACCCAATTATCGAATTGTTAAGTTTGTGTTAAGTTGCAAAGTTTCCAGTGTGTATTAACAAAGACTCACCATACACTTAACAAGTTAAATACCACCAATTAGTAAGGTAAGTAATCTATATAGGAAGGATATATTTCAAAAGATGGGATTATTGATTAAATTATATTCATCTATACTTTCAGGGAATAGTATTATTTGATTACTTTCCTCGCCTTTCATATAGCCCAATAATTTCACCCTTTTCTTGCAAATATCTTGTCCATATTCTAAAATATTTATTGTTTTTATGGATGAGTTTATAACTTTTCGCACAGTCTGCTGCCGCCTTGTCATCCGCTGTCATCCGAAGGGCTGTGGAACTGGGACTAGGTGCAGGCTCTTCGGATGAAATTATATTTATCACCGAAGATATAAAAAGCAAGAAGTATGGGGAAGAATTAAAGGAAATATCAAATAAAGGTTAGAGTATATTCCCTCCAAATTGCTTCTTTACCCAATTTTAATAAAGAGTTAACAGTAGATGATTAAAAGGTTGGTATAATACCAGTAGGAAGATTAAATTTAAGGAGGGAGATAAATTGTATAATAATAATATTTTATATCTTTATCCAGAACATGAAGGACAGCAGTATTATATGTGCTGGGGTTTTTCTAAGAATACATTAGATAAAAACGGGAAAGACCAAATTAGAAAAAAGGTTCTAGAAGGGCTTGATATTATCAGCAGAGAACCAAACCGTTGGGTTAGCAAAAGAAGCTTTAGTGTTTTTTTAGGAGAGGACATTAACTACTATTGGGTTGCTGTTCCTAGACAGCTTACAGTTAAAGCGATGAAGATAATCGGAGATAAGGTAGAACAATTTAACCCGGAAATTTTCATTACCTCCCCTGAAAAATCTTTTGAAAAAAACATTCCCTTTGCTCCTGTTATTTCTTATGATAGAGGATTTATCGTTGATTTCACAAGTATCGAAACAAAGCTGGCTTCACCATGGGATATGGAAGAAATAGTAAATATATGACAGGGATATAAAATAAAACCACTAACAAAAGTTAGTGGTTTTATTTTATTTCATCCACATTAAGGCTTAATAGCCTAGTTGATTCTTTAGCACTCCAGCGGATTTTATATGTTACTAGAGCAATCTCAATTAAAGCATGCAAATAATAATTTCCTGAGGGAAAACGATGATGCCACTGGTTTATGATAATCTCTAGCTTACTCCAAATATGTGGCTCAGGGAAAAAATCTGTTTTTTCTCCTTTTACTTTCTTTTGAAGCTGGATGTTAGAAAGGCTGGTGATTTGAACAGCATCCATTAATAAATCCAAAATTTCTTTAAATTCCGAGCTTATGGGTGGTTCTTGTGCATTTTTTCGTCTTTCTTTCCTTTCGTCCGCCAAAAAAAGTATATCTTTGGATCTTTGCCAAAGTCCTTTATTATAATGGATATATTCGTTATAAAATTGTTTCTGGCTATTAATATTTACTATTTCCAGTGCCCGTTCATGGGAATATAATTCGTAATATTTTTCTGCTTCATCCAATACCTTTTTATAGGCCATTTTATTAGAATCCATTAGTTCCGGTTGTATTTCTAGGTTTAAAAAGCAGTTGACGGCATCGGTGAAAAATTGGCTTGCCAGCAGATTAAGCTCTATTAGCTTTGAAATCAAGACCTTTTGATAATGGGGGGGAGCAATCAATGCATTAATGGCTAAGGCTACTCCCAAACCGATAAAAATTGCTAAGGAACGTACAAGGGCATGCTGTAAAAATTCATTTGCAGGAGCTCCTAAGATAAATATTGCTGCTACAACGCCCATGGAGATAGAGGTATACCACTTTAATATTTTAGTACAAAAAGTAATAATGATTATGGTTGCTAGTCCCATACTTAATGGCTGGAATGTAATGGTTAGTCCCAGAAAAATAGCAATACTTACCGAGATGAAGTGGACGATTACCTGTTCGTAGGCATCTCGAAAGCTTCTGCCAACCGACTGCTGTAAATTGACTACAGTAGCAGCTCCTGCAAAAATAGCTGGTTGTATATTAAAAAGAATACAGATGTACATACTCAAGGCTACTGCGATACCAGTTTTTAAAATTCTTGCTCCAACGTACATTTTCTACCCTCTTTACATAAGTATATAATAATTTATTATCATACAGTAAGTAGATTATAATTAGGTTAATTAAAATAGAAAGTTTTATTAAAACAACAATAAATAACTAGGGTGATGCTACATAGTGGGTGGATTAATTTAATATTCACATCACTAATTCATACAACTAATATGAAAATACTGATATAACTTAAACTCAAAGAAAATAGAAAACCTTGTAACCCTTTTTAAAATAAGGTTTACAAGGTTTAAATAGTGTGAGTTTTGCTACTTAATTAAGTCGATAGCTTCTTGGGGAACAAAGGTTTTCATGCCATTATGAATAGTTAAGCCATTTATTTTTATAACCTTATCATTTAATTCAGCTGTATTCTTGTAAACTGGTAATTTCAACACATTAGACCCTTTAATGACTATAACAACAGGGTTATTTGGATCTTTATCATCCCATAATAGTTCAGCGCCCTTCGCTTCAAAAGCAGCCCTTGCTGGTACAAATAGTTTTTTATTAACTTCTTCTAAATTTATACCTAATACTTCTGCCATATATTCAGCTATATATGTGTTTTCAACAGTCCCTCTTAATTGCTTAATATTTCCAGGAGAGTATGAATACAAGACTACTTCTTCACCGGTATGACCACCAGTTGTCCAGCCAATACTTGCTCTCTTACTAATCAGTGGTCCAATTGTTGAGTTCAGTCGTCCAGCCTTAGCATCCTTAATTGCCCGGATCTCCTCTTCAGTCAAATCAGCAATACCAAAATATGTAGCCATTACTTCCATGATATTACTCTTATCACTATTTAATTTACTTTCAATACCTTCACCAGTTATTTTAGCTTTCCTTAAAGGATCCACGAAAGTACTTAATGGTTCTTTGTCATAGCTACTTGTTGTATTTGAATCACCCATAGAAATACCGCCGTTTCCATGATCACTAGCTACAATTACAACTGTGTCACCATCAGCTTTAGCAAAATTTAAAGCTACTTTTACTGCATCATCAAATGCAATAATATCACTGATTAGACCAATAGGATCATTAGCATGGGCGGCCCAATCTATCTTACTACCTTCTACCATTAAGAAGAACCCGTCTTCATCCTTTGAAAGAGTATCAATCGCCTTTTTAGTCATTTCTGCTAAACTAGGTTCTTTTGCTGGATCACGATCCATATCATAAGCTAAACTTGTTTCAGAAAACATTCCCCAGATTTTATTTGAAGTAGATGATTTTAACGCTGCTGTATTAGTTACATAGTCATATCCTAAATTTTTAACTTCTGTATTTAAATCTTCCTTATCCTTTCTGTATTCAGAACTAAGAAATTTACTACCTGCGCCTAATACTACATCAATTCCATTATATACTTGTTGCTCACTTAATGCGTCATAGTTCTTTCTGCTAGGATAATGGGAAGTAAAAGCTGCAGGTGTTGCATGCATAACTTCTGATGTAGAAATAATTCCTGTTGCTTTACCTGCTAATTTTGCACCTTCTAAAATTGTTGCAACTGGCTTCTTTTCATCTCCCTTTTTAATGGGAGTAAGCCCTGGCATACTTGCTACATCAGGAAGAACCCCGATATATCCAGTATGGGATTTATAACCCGTTGCAAAGGCTGTACCGGCGGGAGCTGAATCTGCTATTGGTGCGTCAGAGGAGTATGTTCTAACTAATCCGCTTGCCATTTCATCCATTGCTAATGGCTGTCCACCTTTATACCATCTTGCCAAAGTGGTTCCATCTAAACTCATGCCATCTGGAATCAAAATAATCACATTTTTTACTGTTTCTGCTGTCAATGCCTTAGCGGGGATTGTCGCGCCTACACTTAATAATACTGCTAAACAAATAAAAAAACTCAAACCCTTTTTAATACCTCTTAACATGATACTTACTTACCTCCTTATTGTTTTATATAGTAGACTATAAGACAATCTACTAATACAAGTATAGGTAAATAATGTTAATAGATAATTAATGGATTGTTAAAATACAGCAAATTTCGTTATCTTAACCAAAACTTAACTTTGGCTCAAAAGAAAACTAGCAAAGCTATGCTAAGATTAAACTGAAATTTTGAAGACCCCCTTTTTTTATATCACCCCTTGAGGGTGATTTTTTGTTTGCGAGGCATGTTGCCGAGCCAATGGTTTGAAAGAAAACCTGTCACCTAGCTAATGGGAAGACAAGCTGTAAGCAAGGGCGTTTTCGGTGACGAAAGGGTCTGAAGGAAGCTGATGGCGGGTGTTGGAACGAAACGAGAGTGAACCAGTGTTGGCATATGTAGTGGATAACCCTCCAAAAAGTGGGAACGTCCTAAAATTAGCTTAGCTACATGTGTTGAGATGGTCGTTTTAACAACAGGCGGAGTAACTTAACCTCGGAAGTGCTGTACTCGAAGCTGTAAGTTTCACTTACAAGCGAAAGCAAGAAGTGAAAGGAGAGTGCAGTATGCAGATGAAGCCGTAGTAGTGATAAAACCTAAGCCAATGAAAGCAAGTAATTGTCTGGAGGGGAAAACTTAGGTGACACATCACAGAGTTGATGTGGCTGTTATAGGCCAAAAGTCTATGACAGATGCGAAGGGCAGAAGAAATTTCAAAGTGTATCGGTAAGGTCTTAAGTAAGAGTGAAGGTGTTAAAAGAAAGCTGAAAAGCTGGAAGGTACGAATAGTTGGCATAAAAGAATTTGCGAGCTATCTTGACCACACGAATATGAAGTAATTAGGGGAGCAAAGATAAGATTGCCATAGAGCTAGAGACGTCAAGCAAACCTAATGAAGAACATATAGCTCAAGCAAAAAGATATTGAAAGATACAGCGACAATGGAGGAAAGTCATGAAGAAATGGTACAGCCTTATCGATAAAATCTATCGAAAAGAAAATTTAGAGCTAGCGTTTAAGCGGGTAAAGAGAAACAATGGGGCTCCTGGAATTGATGGAGAAACTGTTTCCGACTTTGCGGCTAAAATGGAGCTAAATATTGAGTTTCTTCATGAAAGACTGAAAACCAACAGATATGAACCCAGTCCAGTAAGAAGAACAGAAATTGAAAAGCCAGAAGGTGGCGTAAGATTACTAGGAATTCCTACAGTAAAGGACAGGGTGGTGCAACAAGCCATTGTCAATATCATAGAGCCAATCTTTGATAAAACTTTTCATCCATCAAGCTATGGATATCGACCTAATCATTCTCAGCACCAAGCGGTTGCCAAGGCAGAACGTTTCATGAATAAGTATGGTTTAGAGCATGTGGTAGATATGGACTTAAGTAAATGTTTTGATACCCTTGACCATGAAATCATGATAAAAACAGTATCAGAACAGATAAGTGACGGGCGAACATTGGACTTGATTAGAAAATTTCTAAAATCAGGTGTGATGCACAGCGACAATTTCTCCAAAACAGAAGTTGGGAGTCCGCAAGGCGGCGTTTGTTCACCATTACTTAGTAATATTTATCTTAATCAGTTTGACCAAAAGATGATGAGCAAAGGTATCAGAATAGTGCGTTATGCTGATGATATTCTTATCTTTGCAAAAGATAAGAAAACAGTAGGAGATTACAAAGCCTATGCTACAAAAGTCTTAGAAGAAGAACTGAAACTTAAGGTAAATAAAGGCAAAACCAAACTTACAAACGTCCATGAAGGTGTAGAATTTTTAGGATTTGTTATCTATGAGAAATGGTTAGGAGTTAATCCAAAAAGAATTAAAAGATTCAAAGACAAAATTCGCAGAAAGACTGTAAGAGGTACAGGCAGGAAAATGGAAGATATTATCAAAGACCTTAATCCAGTACTGCGAGGATGGATTAACTACTACCGAGTAGCTAATATTAAATCCTTTATAAGAGACTTAATGGGATGGATAAGAAGACGGCTGCGAATGATTAAAATAAGACAATGGAAATCCTATAAGGCTATGCATAAAGAAATGAGAAAGCAGGGCATCAAAGGCAATGGGGAGAAAATGGCGATTACAAAGTGGAAGAACTCCAATGTCCATATTGTACATATGCTACTCCCAAATAAACTATTTGAAAGCCTAGGTCTTATAGACATGCAAAAATATCAAGTTGGATTGTTGTCAAATTATTATTAATTTGATGAGAAATTTCAGGAGCCGGATACGGCAAACGTAAGTCCGGTTCTGTGAGAGCAAAGAAAACAGGACTAATTATCCTGTTTTCTAGCTACTCGATT